>WLWF01000443.1_pt1 | contig 40159 bp, 62 predicted proteins | sample 6718331 | NCBI WGS metagenome assembly WLWF01 (sample SAMN12718692, study PRJNA515312) | sponge metagenome | isolation source: marine sponge | host: Mycale hentscheli | place: New Zealand: South Island, Marlborough, Capsize Point | collected 2003-05-01 | reverse complement strand
ACACGATTGGAATGTAACATTAGTTACTAGAATAAACGAATGTAGAAATTGGTTACACACTAATTATGACGGTGATGAAAATATTTATGACTTTAATACAATAACTAGTAGTCCTAGTTGTGTTATGATATTTGAGTCGATGCCTTATTTTACAATGGAAAATTATCGTGAGATAACATTAGGACCAATAGAACACGCTGGGATACTTATGGGTAGATATGTGGTTGGTTTAGATAATGAAATGAGAGAGGATAGAATTTATTTAGGGACACAAGAACAACCTAAGTTAGCTTGTATCTTTGTTGATAACTTAGGTTTATGATTAGTAAAAAGTTAAAAGATGAAATATGGGACTATTGTCGACTAAATGATATTACCGACATTAATAACTTTATTGAACGTATGGTTCAACAAGGGTATAATATTGAGAAGTACGGAACATCACCAATCGACTTTACACCTGAGGTTATTGAAAAAATTGTTGAGAAAGAGATTGAAGTAATCAAAGAGGTACCAGTAGAAGTCATTAAAGAGATTGAGAAGGAAGTAATCAAAGAAGTGATAAAGGAAGTCCCTGTTGAAAAGATAATTGAAAAAGAGGTAGTTAAAAAGGTTTATATTACAGATGATGAGACAATTATTAAACTACAGAAAGAACTAGAATCAGTTAAGAAAAACGGAATGGTTCACTTAAAAGGTCTTCGTGGAAAAGTAGAAGAGATAAAAGATAGAGATGCCAATATAAACACACTTAATCAGAAAATATCCAATTTAACTAGTAAAATTTCACAATTAGAGTTAGAATTAAAAGAAGAAAAAAAGAAACCTAAAAGAGAAAAAAAAGAGATAAAATTACCTGAATCAACAACTCGTAAAAGTTCTATTAGATGGGTTTCACAAGATGAAAGAGATATAGATAATCTTTACGATGATTGATACATATTTATCAAAAAAAACCTCATACATCATGGAAAATATTACGGGATACCAATACATTGACCAACCAGCTTCAGAACTGTTAAAAAATTTACCAAATGACATACAAACAGACTTAAAGGAAATCTTTAAGAAAATACATTCAGCTGGACAAGCCGATGGTTACGCCAAAGGTAAATACACTAGGATAGAACAACTAGAGAGGTAACACACCATTCCCAACTAGGTCACACATTATAGAGGCTTTGATTTTATTTAAATCGATATCATTAGAGTATGCTGAATCTATCACATTAGATAGAACAAACCCATCATTAACTTTATCGAAATAGAATTCCCATATACCGACCACAAGGACGGAATGACTTTTAAATTTTAAGTACTTTATTGTTGGGATTTTTTTATTGTATTTAGTATACACATTTTCTATTTGAGACGTTAAAACACTTAAGTCCAAATTCTTCATATATGTTTTTTTCTTCGTTATTCATAACATTTAATTAGTTCTTTATATAACGTATTCTTAAGTATAAATATCTAAAATATGGCTAAGACGTTAAAAAAGAAGAAAATAGAGATACCACATAAAGCGAAAATTCGTGTAGTTTGGGATGATAAACCTGAACATTACACTAAGGAAAGACAGAAAAGAATTAACGCTTATTTCTCAGAAAAATACAATAACAATAACGTACAAGTAATCTTCAAACCAAAGAAGGTTGATATAGAAGGGACTGAAGTTGAGATGACTGTGGCTGATAATGTCATGGACACAGAATACCAAAGAAAATTATTTAAAGAGTGGTTGAAAATCAACAATGTTGATGTGGAATGGGAACGTTTATTGAAATTAGACGAGAAAGTTAATGAAAAACTCTCCCAAGAGAGAGAAATCGACTATAGATACAGAAATTGGTTCATTAAAGAACTAGAATGGAGTAACTTCTTATCATTCGGTGATGGTAACAAATTGTCATTCCAAGAACTAGAAGGAATCACAGCCGTAGATTCAATCCCTGAGAATATGGGTGGTAAGACAACGTTAACTTTAGACTTACTGTTATTCCTATTCTTCAACACAACAACTAAGGGTACAACGGCTATTAAAATGTTTAACAAATTCCGTGATACCAATGAGGTGAAGGTTAAAGGTACGGTTACTATTGACGGTATTGATTACATCATTGAAAGAACTGTGACTAGGAAACTTAAAAGGAATGGTGTTGATTACACAACTAAGACTGACCTTAACTTTCACAGGATTTTACCTGACGGAACTATTGAGAATTTAGAAGGTGAACAAAGACGTGAGACTGACGATATGATTAAGAAATCTATCGGTACAGTTGATGACTTCCTATTAACTATTATAGCTGATGCTGATAACCTTGAGGATATTATTAAAGCGAAAGCTACTGAGAAGGGTAGAACACTATCTAGATTCATCGGACTTGAGGTAATCGAGGATAAAGAGAAGATATGTAAGGAGATGAAGTCTAAGTGGTCCAAGGGATTAAAGACAGACCAATACAACACCCAAGATTTGAAAAGTGATATAGAAGGGTTTGAATCTGAGATTGAGGAACATAACGAATCTATTGAAACGAACAATGATAATGTAATTGTTGTCACACAGAAGATAACAGACACAACTGAGATAAAGGAAGGTTACATACAACAAAAGAAAGAGATTGACAAGGACGTTGTGAGTCTTAGACCTGAGGATATTGATAATGAGATTGCTAGTATCACAAGGAAAGGTAAACTAGTTAAAGAGAAACATGATAGACTTAAAAGTGAGTTTGAAGGGATGGTTGATGTTGATTATGATGAGGATGTACACGATAATTTAGTGAAGAGAGAACGAGAGTTTAGAACTGAGAAAGCTAGTCACGAAGGTGAGATTACTAGAACAGAAAAGTTAGTTTGTAACCTTGAGGATGGGGAGTTTTGTCCAACATGTAAACAAGCTTTAAAGGATGTCGACCATAGTGAGGAAATTAAAGAGAAGAAAGGTGAGATACAAGAAATCAAACTGAAATTAATCAAAACTGATAGAGAGATTGAGGCAACTTCTAAATTAGTTAAGGAACATGATGAGATTAAGAAGAAATCTGACGACTATTACAAACACTCAATTATGGTAGATAAGTTATCGTTGGAGTTGGATAATATGAGACTAACACTTAAGGAACAAACTGACCTTAAGAAAAAGTATGAAGACAATATCGATAATATAGAGAAGAATAAGGAACTAGATACTAAGATTTTAGGGTACTCCTCTAAGTTAACTACTTTGGAATCTGAGAAATCTGGTTATGAGAGAAGTATTACTATTAGTAAGGGTAAGATTGAGACATTAGGGAAAGATATTAAGAAACATCAAGAATTAATCGAAACAATTAAGGTAGAAGAAGAAATAAAAATTATATTTGACATCTACACAAGAATGGTTGGTAAGAACGGAATCATTAAACTTATAATGAAGTCAGTAATGCCAATGATTAACGCTGAACTAGATAGATTGTTGTCAGATGTAGTGACATTTAAGTTGAGAGTTGATATTAATGACAAACAAGAAATCCAATTTCTATTACATAACGTTGAAAAGAATGTAGAATACCCGATTAATGAAGGTAGTGGTTTAGAAAAGACCATATCATCACTAGCTTTAAGGGTTGTGATGTCTAAGGTAAGTTGTTTACCTAAACCTAACATTATCGTATTTGATGAGTGTTTTGGTAAGGTGGCGAATGTAAACTTGGAGTACATAGGTGAATTTTTTCAGAAATGTTCAGAAATGTTTCCTAACATATTTATCATTAGTCATAACCCATTGGTTAAGGATTGGTCTAGGAATATAATTACAGTTACTAAGAATGACGATGTGTCTTCTTTGACATTATCATAATTTTTAGTATGTTTGTAATTACTAATATTTATTAAAAGAAAACAAAAGTTATGGATGAAATGAATCGTTACATGATTATCATAATAGGTAATTCTAAAGGAATCGAGAAAGATTTAAACAATATCGCTGATAGAGAACATGGAATTGACTTTGTTGATAGTAAAGTTTTATTTTTAGGGACATTCTTTAGTCCTTATAGTACAGGTGATATACATGAGAAATTGGTACATAGACCAGCTTTCTTATTGTTCGATATCTCAGATAATGAGAACTATGGTGTAAACTTACCATCAAAGTACTACACAGGATTATTCCCTGAAGCTAGAGAAATCATGGATAGTTTGTATGAGGATGATACCGAAGTTAAACCAAGTGGTAGAAGTAGAGGTACATCTAAAGCTAAATCTAAAGCTGGTATTAAAACCAAAAAGGTTGAGGAGTATACAACACTTAATGACATTCTTGATAAGTTGAGTCGAAATGATTACAATAAAGAGTGTTTAACTGAAAACGAAATCAAAATCTTAGACTCCCAAAAATAAAACTATGTTCAAAAAACTCTACGACAAGTACATAAGAAAAAAAGGTAAGGAAGAAAAAACTAGAAATAGCATTACTAGACTAAATAACGCCTTAAACGTACCCAAAGATATAGAAGTTGTATACGAGGAAATAACCGAGTATAAAATTAAAGACCATTTATATAAATTAGGTGATAAGGTTATCGCTAGGTCAAATGAATGTGACCCATTAACCATTGGTATTATAGTAGAGTTTTGGAACAATAACGGTAAATGGGACAACTGTATTCCACAAATTAAAGATGAGGTTGATGGTACAATTTGGAGTCATATGGGACAATTAAAACCGTATAGTGATGAGTTATTGGAAATATTAAAACCAATGAGACCATTAGAACAATGGAATTATTTACTACCCGATAACGTTAAAGAGATGTATTCATATTCAAAAGAAGATATGGATAGAAAGGAAAAACAATACAAGAATGTTCAAAGGAATAGAGAAACGTTGGGCTAAGTTATGGGAAGCACCATTAACAGAGATTAGAGTTGGGGATGTGTTATTCACACCCTTTAAAACGAAAGCATCAAAATTCAATAAGAATTTTCCTGATAATCTAGAGTGGACTAAGAGTCAAGTTAAACTACGTGAAGAGATTAGTAATAAGGGTTACGACCCAACTAATCAAGAAAGACCAGTCACGGTCACAAAAAATAATGTTTGTGTAAATGGACACCATAGGGTAACATCACTATTAGAATACTATAGTGAGGATTATGTAATTACAGTACGTAAGTTGAATGTTAGTAACCTGTATATTATTTATTTAACCATTATGACATTAATATTCCAACCAAAGTTATTAAAGTCCGAATAGTTTTTGTATATTTGTCGGTATGATACCGTACAAGAAATACAGATACATCTACCCACCAAGACCTGAATCTAAGGTCCGTTATACTGAATTACCTAAGTACGATAATAACACATATCTAGGACAACCAAAACTTAACGGGTCTAATTGTGAGGTGTATACCAATGGGGTAGATGTTTATATCATGAATAGACATAAAGGTGAATTATCTAACGTTAAGTTAGGTAAGAAAGTTTTTACTGACCTACATAGGGGTGAAGGTTGGATGGTATTAAATGGTGAATACATGAATAAAGCTAAGAAAGGTAAAGATTGTTTAGAATTTAACAATAAATTTGTTATCTTTGACATTCTTGTATATAACGGAAAACAAACTATCGGAACAACTTTTGAAGAAAGGGTTGATTTATTAAAAAATTTATATGATAGTAAGGAGTATGATAATATCATAAGAAAGATAAATAATGATATTTATATAGTAGAGACGTTTTTTGAAGGGTTTCAAGATATTTACAAGAACCTAATATCGATTGATATGTATGAAGGTTTTGTGTTAAAGAAAAAGAAATCAAAACTTAAAAACGGTATCTCTCAGAAGAATAACAGTGGCTCACAAATTAAAGTGAGAAAACCTACTAAAAATTATGACTTTTGATGAATACAAACAGGAAATATTAAATGGTGAGAAAATGGAGTGGTATGATACCATGGTACCAAGAAAGTTGGTCACACCTAGAGTATCAGCTATAGCCAATATGATAATTGAGAGTCTACATAAAATGGAAGCTGAATTATCCGATATGAGAAATGGGACAAAGGAAAAGATAAAGAAACAAAACTATGTAGATAGTGTTTGGTTAAATATTAGACACTTACCCTACACATCTAACGGATTAATAGCTGATTGTTATATGAAAAAGTATAAACGAATCATTGCTGAGGTTGAGGAAAAAGAGAAGAAAACGAAACCTAAGACACGTAAAACACGTAAACCTAAGGCTAGTCCGACAACGAAACCTAAAAAGGATACGTCTAAGGTTGAAGAGAAAAAAGAAGAACCCACAGAAACTCCCGTGGTTAAAGGTAGAAGAGGAAGAAATAAATTAATATTTGGAAATAAATAACTAAAATAGATTATATGACAAACACTAAACGTTTTATCGACACATCAGAAGACTCAATTTCAAAATATCTTAAAGATGTTAGGAAGATTGATATGATTTCAGCTGAGGAAGAAGCTGTATTAGCAGAAAAAGTGGCTGAGGGTGACCCAATAGCTACTGAGAAATTAGTAAGTTCTAATTTGAGATTCGTAATCTCCGTGGCCAAAGAATACCAAAATCAAGGTCTACCTTTGTCAGATTTAATTTCAGAAGGTAACCTAGGATTAATTAAAGCGGCAGCCAAATTTGACCCAACAAGAGGGTTTAGATTTATCTCATACGCAGTTTGGTGGGTTAAACAATCTATCATACAATCTTTGAATGATAACGCTAGAACAGTAAGACTTCCTGTTAACGTGACCAATAACGTCTCTAAATTAAAAAAAGAAATGGCCAAGTTCGAACAAGAATATGGTAGGAAAGCTACATCTAATGATATTCTTACAGATAACAAAGGTAATATCTTAGATATGTCTATATTACTTCACCCAACATGTGGTTCTCTTAATGAAAAAATTAATGAGGATGGTGATGAGGTGATGGATGTTATTGCTGATGATTCATTCAACAGACCTGATGAGGATATTTACACAGATGAAGTGTTAAAGAATGAATTGAATGAAACACTTTCAGTATTATCTGAGAGAGAAAGAAAAATTATTGAGATGTACTTTGGTATGGATGGTAGTTCTATGACCCTAGAACAAATTGGTGATGAGTATGGGTTAACTAAAGAAAGAATTCGTCAAATTAAAGAAAAGGCGTTAAGAAAATTAAAGAACAATTGTGATAACCTTTTTGATTTTATGTATAAATAAAAAATATAAAAAATGAAGATAGTAGTTTTTACAGGAGCGGGAGTCTCTAAAGAAAGTGGTATCGATACATTCAGAGACTCAGGTGGTACTTGGGAGAATGAGGATGTTGATGCTGTAGCAACACCAGATGGGTGGAAAGCTGATAGACAGAGAGTATTAGACTTTTATAACGCAAGACGTGCACAATTAGAATCGGTAGAACCTAATGATGCTCATCGATTGATAGCTGAATTAGAAAAAGACCATGAGGTGACAGTAGTAACTCAAAATGTAGATAACCTACATGAGAAAGCTGGTTCAACAAACGTATTACACTTACATGGTGAGTTAACCAAAGTAAGAGGTTGTATGTATGACCATAAAACATCACCAATGGATACTATATATGATATTGGGTACAAACCAATTGAGATAGGGGATAAGTGTGAAATGACAGGGTCTCAACTAAGACCACACGTTGTATGGTTCGGTGAGATGCCAAACAATGTTGAAGAGTCATACAAAGTGATTAGTGAATGTGATGTCCTAATAATCATCGGAACAACATTATTTATTAATTACACAACACGAATGTTAGGTTTCTGTAGAGTACCATCTAACCCAAACATGGGTAAAGCTGAGGTATTCTTTATTGACCCTGACCCAACAACTATCTTAGACCATAGAGTAAAAGACATCAATTACATCAAAGAACCAGCAACTGTTGGTATAAAGAAATTCGTTGATGGATTGAATGAATTAGTAGGGTAAGACATTTTAGGGTGACCTTAATGTGTAACCTAAACCCTCACTTCGGTGGGGGTTTTTTATGCTTCACTTTTTACGATATTGGGTTAATTTTCACTTAAATGATATTTATATAAAAAGAAAACTATGAAATTTATTGAGTTATTAAAAAAATACAAAGTATACATCCTAGCTGGATTATTAGTCATTTTTTTCATCCGTTCGTGTAGTAAATCCACACAGGCTAGAAAAGGTAATGATGTAATTACATCTAATGAAATGGTTATAGATAGTCTAGAAAACGTGATTAAAGACCAAAAAAGTACGATTGACGCTTTCCCTAATATATTGAGAGATGAGAAGATTAAAGTACATTCAGGTTATGATGATTACATTTCTGAGAAAGATAGAGGTGAACAATTAATGGAGTTACATATGATAATTAAAGACAACATTAAGTACTTGGAAAATGAGAAATAAGATAAAAAACATCTTATCAGAGTACACCAACACCAAGAAAGATAAAGACCCATATGACTACGGTTGTATGATGATTTATTATGACGCTCCAGGTTGGGAAAAGGTATTGGACTCAATTAATAAAGATGAATTATATGAAGAAGACGACAATGACCAATTTGGGTTAGAGTTTGAACCACATATAACATTATTATTTGGATTACATTCAGATGAGATTGATGACGATGAGTTATTCAGCCATTTAACTGACCGTAACCCACCAAAAATGACCATGTCAAATATATCACTATTTAACAACCCAAAATATGATGTTGTTAAGTTTGATGTTGAAGGTGATGAACTACACGACATGAATAACGTACTAAGAGATAATTTCCCTTACACAAATGATTATCCTGATTACCACCCACATTCTACAATCGCTTATGTACAACCTGGGAAAGGTGAACAGTATGTCAAGAAGTTATCTAAACCATTTGTTTTACAACCAAATAAACTTGTTTATAGTAAACCTGATGGTTCAAAAATAACAAAAGAATTCAATGTTAAATAAATTTAAAAATTTCAATTGGACTAAGAATATGTTCTTGGTACCGATTCTATTAGTAGCTGGTATATCAATATCACACGTTGTGAGCTGGTATGATATGGCCAATCCAATTAATTGGGCTATATACCTATCTATTGCGATAGAGATTGGGGCCATGACATCACTTATCGCTGCCACTAAGAAGATTAAGGGTGGTGTATGGTTTATGTTCGGTTTAGTTACCTTTATTCAGATGATGGGTAATATATTCTATTCATATGTTGAGATAGATGAAACAGGTGACCTATTTAAAAATTGGGTTGAGTTGACTTCACCGTTATTTGAGATGATGGGAACAGACTCTACCGATATTATTCCACACAAAAGATGGTTAGCGTTACTAGAAGGTGGTTTACTTCCACTTATCTCGTTAACAGCTCTACATTTCTATACTAAATATGATGACTCCGACCAAGCTACCGACCTAGCCGACGACCCAGCTCCGACTAAGCCTGAAGACCCTGAAACATTCTTACCACAAGAACCAACTATTTCAGTAGAACCTAATGATAAACCTAATGATAAACCTAATGATAAACCTATCGATGAAATTCCTGATGGGGTTGGTCCAAATAGTGGGTATAATCAAATTATGAGAGACCAATGGGAGAAATATCTTGAAGAAAACCCTGATAGAGAGTTAGGTAAATATGATATGAAATTCGGTCCTGAGTATACTAAGATGATGGATAAAGTTCATGAAGAGATAAAAGAAGAAATCAAAGAAGAGGAAAAACCAGTTGAAGAGGATATTAATGAGGAGAAACCTAATCAACCAATAGAAGTATTTAGTGAACCATTTCAACAACCAAAAGAAATATCTGAAGCTGAAGAAGAAAGACAAAAACATCTTAAATTTAGAAAAAGATTAATTGAAGATGATAATGGTAAGAAAACATTAGCTTACACTAAAAGAGATAAGATAACCCAAAAAAAGATTAAATAATGGTAATCGATAAGGAAACGTATAAGTTATCTGATAGTAATTACTTCAAAGAAGAGTATACTAAAAAACAAATAGTAATAGGACATACGGGTAGAAAAGATATGTATCACTATTCATCTTGGAGAAACAGACACAACGGTAAATACAAAAAGACAGCAGCTTACACAATAGATAAGAACGGAAAGATATACGAACATTACGACCCAAAGTATTACAGCGAATATATTTCATTACACGATATGGGACCATTTACCATACCGATAACACTATCAAACGTGGGTTGGGTACAAAGAGACAACGTAAATGATAGATATTACGACTGGTTAGGGCATAATTATATATTAGAGGATGATGACATTGTTAAACAGAGATGGAGAAACAAAGAACACTGGGTAAAGTACACTGACGAACAGTTACAATCCCTAAGGAATCTTACTGATAAACTATGTAATGACTTCGAAATTAAAAATGATTGTATCGGACATACGGTATTCAACGAAGATGTTGATATTTATGAAGGTATAACATTTAAAAGTAATTATTATCAGGAAGCCACTGACATCAGTCCAGCTTTCGATATGAAAGTATTTAAAACAACAAAATAATGGACAGTAGAAAATTTTTAAACAAAATAAGAAAGATGCAAGAAACAGGTAAGTCAATCTCACTTACTGAAATGAAAGACATCGAACCAAAGGATGACAACAAACAAGCTTTAATGGAGTCATACCTTAAACCAGGTTACATAATCGAGAATGATGTACCTAACCAACCTTTATTCAAAGATGAAGAAGAAGAGGAAGGTCAAGATATCTCAGCTGACGAACAAAGAGAAGAGGAGAATGCATTTAAAGATAAAGTATCACAATTAGTTGAATTCGAAAAGATTAAAGTATTTACTAAAACTGTTACTTGGTCAGGTAGATTGGTTAGAGAAGGAATTAATTGGTCGTACACCTTAGATGATAAGGTTGGTGCTTTTATTAGTACAGATGAAGACGATACCCTACAACTAACTGATGATATGTTAACCGTTATTAAAAATATTAGAGCTTACTATGATGTTTGGTCCGAAGAATGGTCGGGTAGACTAACAGGTGGGCCATCAGGTAGCGTTGAAGACGAGACTGGAGGATTTTAAAAATACATATTATGAACGTTTTATTAGAAATGCTTAAAAACCCAAAAGCACAAAGGAATATCCTTTTAGGTGCATTAGTTGTTGTAATTATATTCTTTAGAGGATGTGGTGGTGGAAATGAAATTCAAACCATGGAATACGAACAGAATATAGCTGCTCTACAGGATTCTATTAGAACGTATGAAACTAAAAATGGTGAAGTGGTTAGTGAGAAAATGGCCTTATTAACAGATGTTAATAATCTTAAGAACTTAAATAAAGAGTTATCGGATGACATCAAACATTTAAAAGATAACCCAATTGTAGTTACTAAGTTTGTTACTAAGATTGTACATGACACTGTATACCTAGAACCTGAAATAGACTCAACAGGGATTACATTTAATGCTGATAGTACAATTAAGATTATACCGTTTACTTGGGGTGATAGTACAAAATTTGATGACTATAACTATAGGAAGATAGGTGGTTCATATATTGTACAGGTTGATAGTGGTATGAACGCTACTACAAATAACTTTATGATTACCACAGATGAAATGGGTCTATCATTTACAACAGGAATTACTGAGAGTAAGGACGACCAAGTTGAAATATTCATCAAATCCAATTACCCAGGGTTTACCCCAACTAAAATAGATGGAGCTTTATTTGACCCAAGGGAATCAGATGTTATTAAGAAATACTTCCCTCCTAAGAGATGGGGAGTAGGTGTATATGGTGGATATGGTTTTTATTTTGACGTACAAAATGTTAGAGTGGGACATGGACTTAACCTTGGTGTTGGTGTATCATATAACTTATTCCAATGGAAAGGTAAAAAATAACCTTGAGTTTATTAATATAATCAATAATATTATAAAAAAAGAAAATACGATGAATAAGAGTAACCCACAAATCAAAAGATTACTAGAAGACATAAATGCTAATAGTGAAAAGACCCTAACAGTGTATTCAATAGAAGGGTGTCCAGCTTGTATAGAATTCAAATCTAAATTAGATAGATTAGATATAACATATGAGACAGTTGATATGGATGAGAATGAAGAAATGTGGACAATGTTAGAAGAAATGGGTGGTTCAGAATTCGTACCACAAATTATAGTTGAAGGTAATTTGATTAAAGATTATCAAGACGTAAATGAACTATTAAGTAAGACCATAACCGAAATGATTGAGAGGAAAGTCATACTCAAGTAGTAAAATTTTAAAAAACCACCTAGTAGGTGGTTTTTTTATGCCCTGAATCCATATTTATATGAAAAGGATATTTGTGGCTAAAATTGTGATTTCGGAAACCAATCTAAGAAAGATGGTACATAAGTTAATGGAGGTAAATGATGTCGAAAGTGACATCGCTGACCTTACAACTAGACTTGACGATGTCACAGATGAAGTTGATGACAATGATGGTAGACAAGGGTACATAAGACAACTTACTGCTGAACTGTTAGAATATCTACAAACACTAAATAGTGAATTAGAAGGACAAGTAGAGATTCCAGTCTCAACAGAACTGATGAATAAAATCATGGGTCGAACTGAAAGGAAACGATACTATATGTCCAAATTTAGACTGTAAATAATTAATCGATTAATAAAAACAACAACTATGTCAAAGAAAACTAAAGTATTAAGGTACACAGAAGATGAATTCGTAACTCTATTAGAGAACATCGTAAAAAGAGTAAAAAAAGAAGAAGCTCTTAACGAATCAAAAAAACCAGCAACCAAGAAAAGAGTTGTAAAGAAAAAAGTGGTTAGAAAGAAGAGAGCGTAATGAAAAATACGATACGTAAAATAATAAACGAGGAGTTAACTTCTGCTGATAAGTCTGATATTAAGGACATCTTTAAAAAGGAATTCGAGAAACATGTTAAGAGTTCTGAATTTAGGGATGCCATAAATGATATTGTGATTAAACAGATAGGAAGTGACAAGAAGACTAAGAAGGAAATAGCTGCTATTACCCAAAAAGTTATCGTAAAACTCTATAAGACTTTTTGGACTAGAAGAAGTTTTTGGGCTAATAACCTAGAGAACGTATCATAATATGGATTTAGAATGGATAAATAACCAACCACGTCAAGTGGAAGTAGGTGATAGGATTAGACTTGTTAATATGCCTGACGACCCAGACCCATTAGAGTCTGGAATTGAAGGTACTGTAACGTCTGTTGATACAAGAATGGATGTTGTTGGTGTTAATTGGGATAATGGTAGAACACTTAATCTAGTATTAGGTGTTGATTCATTTGATATACTTAACGAAGGAGCATCCGATAAATCCATTATTAATAAGTCTATGCCAAAACCAACCTTAAAAGGGAAAAACATCACACCAACTAGGAATAAGATGAATAAGACCTTTAAAAAGGAACTTAAAAAAGGTAAGGTAAAAGATATCAAGGTTGAAAACGAAGAGTTGATTGGTGGTGTTGCTGATGGTATGTCAGTAGAAGACTTAGCTGAAAAACACGGTGTTAAGGTTAGGGATATCCAAAAAGAACTAGAAATAGGGATTGAAATTGAATTGGAACATGACCATTCACCACTTAAAGCTAAAGAAGTTGCCATGGACCACATATTTGAGTTTCCTGATTATTACTCAAATAAAGAACATGGATTAGTAGCTAGTGAAAAAGAATTAGAAAGTGTACATGAGAACACAATACTAGAGAACTTCTTTGGTAGTATGTTCGGTGGTAAAAAGAATAAGGATGACCAATACGATAATATGAAATTGGTTAAAGACCTTAAGAAAGTTACTAACGCAATCAAAACAGGAACGTTCCCGTCCAAACCAACAATTAAAAATATGATAGAACAGTTTAGAGAGAATTATTCTGAACATTCTATGATAGATACAATGATGAAATCATTATATCACGAGTTTGACCAAATAGGTGGTAGTGATATTGATGAAACAACGTCAGCTGGTGCATCAGGAGCCTTTTCAGGACCTTTAGGTGGTGTACAAAAAAGAAATGAATCAAGAACTATAAAAGTAAAAGACCTATTAGAAGGGACAACAACAACTAATAGTGGTAAATACGATACAGAATCTAAATCACCATTCGATGAAAATAGGGATGGTTGGTTTTGGAACGATAACCCATGGTGGGAAGGTGGTAAAATAGTAGATGATATAGCTCAATTAGACCATAATTGGAAAGATGAGTTACTATCGGTTAAAATGACTAAGGAAGAATTAGTTAAAACAGTTAACCTACTTGAAAACGATAATGAGGAAGAAGAACTAGATGAAACTACTACAGCGGCATCATCAGGTCAATATGTTGGACCAATGTTCGCAGCTAAGGATGATGACGATTGGAGATTAGGTAAAAAACCTATATGGAAAGGTGGTACCGTGGTCCAAAAAGTAAAAAATAGTGGAGTACTTAGTGAAATTAACAAAGTTAAATGGCACAAAGATGGTTCATACGTTAAATTAAAAGATACCTGTGTGAAGTACAAAAACCAACCATGGTGTAGTGCTGGTGATGCAGATAAACCTGTGATATTGAGTAAAACGACCTCAGATAACATCTCAGAAGTAGCTAAAAAATTAGGAATTTCTGAAGAAGATGTAAAAAAGGTGGTTATTAAGAGATTATCGAGATAATTATATATAAAAGAAGACTATGTCAGATTTAAAGAAAATAATAAAAGCCAACATTGAAAATCTATTCGAAGAGAAATACTTCGATGAAATGGAATCTGCCTTTGGTGTTGATAAGAAATTATCAAAAAAGGAGAAAGAACAATTCGATGATGTAGAAGAAGTTGGTACCGAGAAAAACGGTAAGTTGATGTCTAAAGATAATCACAACGGTGAAAAAGAAGTTGAGAAGAATAGTAAGATATCAGGAAAAGACGCTGTTGAGTATTACAAAGAAACAGCTAAGAAAATGAAGAAATTCCAAACACCTGATAAAAATCAAGAGGAACAATCAAGAATAGGGGAAGGTTTAGAAGACGTACCTAAGGTAGATAGAGAAGAAGCTAGTGACGATGTTGATGCTTATGAAGTTGAGGCAATGGGAGCTGGTAAAATGTCAGGTCTTAAGTATGATGATGAGGATAGTGAACAATATGACGCGTTTGAAAAAAGAAATGACGCTGAAATGGAAGGAGACCCTACATACGAAAAAATCAAAGATAACGGAAAAAAATACAAAGATTATAAATATAATAAACCTGATGAGTATCACAACTCACCAAAAGTAAGAGTAAAAGAAACAAAAATGGAATATACAGATGTAATGGAAGAGAATATCTTCAAAGCAAACGGTAAATTAATATCAGAGGAACAAGTTTTAACGATAGCTAATAAAGTTCCATCACGAGTTAAAGTTGACGAATCAGTATTCGCTATCACAGATGGTGAAAACTATTATAGACTAATGTGGGAAGGTGAAGAAGACGGTGAACCGACTATCACACACCAAAAGAACACTGAAGTTGTTAATGAGAGTATCAATAAGATGAAAGCTATGTGGGAGTTTGACTCTAAAGATAGTATCTCTACTAAGAAGACAATAACAGAGAGTGCGGACGACGCATTTAAAAGAATGTACAACCAACTGAAAGATTCAGATGGGTTAACTGAAAAATAATAACACAAAACCCTTACTATTCAGTAAGGGTTTTTTTTTTACACAAGTTTTATGATACTAAAAAAAGGAAGCAAAGGTAGAGAAGTAAAAGAACTTCAAGAATACTTAAACATTTCAGCAGATGGGGACTTTGGTCCTGGAACTGAAAAAGCTGTTATGAAATGGCAAACACAAAATGGTTTAACAGCTGACGGTATTGTTGGTCCTAAAACATGGGACGCAATGGGATTAGCTACAACAGATAATACAGAACAGTTTTACACAACACCAAACGGATTACTTATTGAAAAACATTACTTACCTAAAGGTGAGTATAAAACAGGTCCAACGGATAAGGAATATGTTTTCTTACACCACACAGCTGGATGGCACAAACCAAAGAACTGTATAGATTCGTGGGGTAGAGACTCTAGAGGGTCTGTGGCAACCGAATTCGTGTTAGGTGGACAATCTATTAAAGGTAATGACGATAAGTGGGATGGTAAGATGATTCAAGCATTCCCTGATGGTGGTTATGGTTGGCATCTAGGTAAAAACGGTTCACAACATATGCACACACATTCGGTAGGTATCGAGGTTTGTAATTTTGGTTATATAAAAGACGGTAAGACTTACGCTGGAACAACAGCGGACCAAGGACAAATAGTTACATTAGCTAAAGAGTTTAGAGGTCACAGAGATTGGCATAGATATTCTAACACACAAATCGAAGCACTTCGATTATGGATTCTTTATATCGCTGAGAGAGATAATATCGATGTAAGAGATGGTTTAGTTGCTGAAATTAGAAAAAAAGGTGCTGACGGATTCGAGTTTAATGAAAACGCCTTTTACGGAAAAATTAAAGGTATGTGGACACACACTAATACTAGAAAAGATAAAGTAGACATGTTTCCCCAACAGGAATTATTAGACATGTTGTTATCACTTTAATTCTGGTAGTTGGTTAGTATATTTCAGTTATGAATAATAAATTTAGAACAACGATAGACCTTATCGAATTCGTCTCAAAACCAATGAAGAAAGAGGATGTATTGATATTATATAGAGTTAATAATGTAATTCCTGAGAAAATGGAATTATACCTCGATTTTATTCAATCCTTATATGACATTGTGACAACAACCTATCTAGGTGATGATGTGATGTCGGTTAGAGATACTAAAAAACATTTTGGATGGTGTTGGAACCAAGTGGTGACATCATTTAGGAAAGAACATATATACTTTGAAGATAATATTGAAATATATTCATATTTCAGTACACTATTTAAAGAATCGTTTTATGAAGAAGATGACAAGTCTGATAAAAATGTCGGACAGCTTATGGAGTTTTGGTCATCAACATTTAAGTATGAACCAATAAAGACACGCTCTGAACTAGAGACTTTATTCGATTTATATAAACTTTTCGATAAAAGTATTCACGTCTAACCTTTAGATTTAGACCCCAATCCTTAATATTAATTCAAATAATGTTTTTATGGCGAATATTGAATTAATAAACTTAGTCACAACGGAATTAATACAAAAGAAGAAAATTTCTGAATACAATATCAGAAATGAGGTCAACAACCAAAATGGGAAACCTCATGAAATCTTAAGTATGCTCAAGGAATACAGAGAGGTTATTAGTGATATACAACTATGGGAATCATTACTTGATGAGATAACAGAAGTTCCAAAAGAAAAAGAAAAAGTGGAACAATAATAATTAATTAAAAACAAATTAACATGAACAGATTAGAAGAATTGAAACAAATGGTAGCTACATTCGAAGAGGACTACACAAAGTTTGAAGAGAAAGGTAACAAAACTGCTGGGACAAGAGCTAGAAAATCTTTACAAGAAATTAGAAATTTCGCTAAAGATGTAAGAATGGAAATCAGTGAAGCTAAGAAAGCAACAGTAGCCTAATGATAGAATCTTTAGTAAATAAAGTATTTTTTCTGATATTCTTTATGTCTATCCTTAATATAGTTAGACATGTATGGGAAATTATCAGGAGACTAAGAGCAGAGGACGGTTGGAAACAGAAGTATGAAATCTCAACACTAGATTTAGTACTACTACTCCTATCCGTCTCCTACTTATTGTCCACGATATTTGTGGGGATTAAAATTTAACAACTATGATTGAAACAGTATTCACAGAGTTAGACCCTTATCTTCGTGGTATTAAAAAAGCCGATAACTATTCAGTTATTGAAGCACACCTAAAGAGTTCATGGTTAATACCTGAACACGGGAGTATCCAAAACCAAAACAAAAAGATTGATGGTGGTTTAGTCTATTATATGTTTTATAGTGAAACTGATAGCTTTGACAAATTAATTAATTGGTTAAAAGATGATGTGGTTTCTATGAATATTGAAGTAGAACAGAAAGAAGAGTTACTTAAACAAAAGGTGAATCAACTTAAGGAAATGTTTGAGACAAGTTCCTTAGATGAGTTGAAGAATCTTAAGTTTAGTTCTGATGATGATGTTTTAAAGCTGAGTGGTAAAGGTAATAATAACACTAAGAAGGAAGAACCCGTTAAGGATGATAAAAAGTCCAAAGACGATAAAAAAACCGTAGAAGCATAATGGCGTTACCTAAGAACTATGACCAAACAGATAAGAGAGTTGAGGCATTAAATGACTTAACATTCTATACAGTCGATTACGAATATGAGTTAACAGACATGAAAAACTTTACAGCTGAACAAGTTGAGGTTGTACATAGAGAAATCACTGGTAAAAAAGAGTTTAGTGCTTTAAATGACGAACTAGCTAATGATAAGATAAATGAATGGTTAGAGTCTTTAGTAGTACAGGAGATACTTAAGGAGTATGATATTGTTGAAATTAACTCCACAAGTTTTTATGATAAACTGATAGATAAAAAATTGGGGGATATACTTGAACTCAAAAATATTAAATAAGGAAAAGGGACTTAGGTCCCTTTTTTTGTGCATATTTATATCATATGGATATTAAACAAATTATAAATGAGGAATTAACTAGATTACCGTTTAAATTTGAGGCGGGTGGTTATTTAGTACCGTGTAAGAAACAAGAAGGTACCCAATGGTTAACAGCTGAAGAATTTCAAAAACTAAAAAAGTTAAACGATAACATAAAAGAGTTATACGAAAACGAGGTTAAGGAACTAAGGTTAAGAAAATTACACCATAGAGGTGTTATGCAAAAAGCCATGGATAAGATAAAGAGTGACCCTAATTTTAATTTCAGTAGTTAATATGAACATTCGTAAGATTATAAAAGAAGAAATAGATGACTTTGATTGGGCTAGTGAACTTAAACCTAGTAATACAGAAAAGTTTATTGACCTATTAGATAAGATTTTAGATAGACTACCTATTCTATATAGAGATAGAGAAGATGAGTTTAGTTATGGGTGGATTACTCAAGTTAGGTCCAACATACATATGACATTGGATGATGAATCTAAAAATCAAACATTTATTGGTCACGTATCGTTATGGCAATTATCTATGATGGTTATTAGATGTTTAGATGAAATAAAAACAACACTAACAGGTCGTAAAGAGTATCCTGACCACGTTTACCAAGACGCAAGAGAAAAAATCGAAGAAGTCAAAGACCACCTCGATGTAAATCTCAATACGAATTCGATTAATCCCTAGGAGCGTTCATTTCGAACCATTCCTCAACGATGTGTAATATGAATACTGAACCTGAGGCTAAACAACCATCCAAGAATACAGATAAGAACATATTATCAACACCCTGACTAGCCAGTGGTGAAAGGTTATCGTAACCCATTATTTGGAATACGAAAGATAATATAAACCCAACCCAAGTAGGGAAACATATCATACAACTAAACAATGTTCCGAAGAAATCAGGACTCTTCTCTTTCCAAAAATCTCTAAATCCGTTAAAAATTGAGCCATGTACCACAATGTTCGATATTCCGTAGCTGACCAAGATAAAAATTAATATTCCCATGTTTTATGTTCTTTAATTGTAATTATTAGTATACTTGTAAGTATAAGAGATAAAAACCAATATATGTATACTAAACTATCAGTCTTTGATTTCGATTCCACATTAGTTAACACACCATTAGAGAGTGCTGAGACTAAAAAGATGTGGTCTGATTACCACGATGTGGAAAAATGGCCTTACCTAGCATGGTGGACACGAAAGGAGTCATTAGACTTAGATGTTTTCGATATACCTGTAAATCCTGAGATTATAAAAGCGTACAAAAAGGAGAAATCTAATCCTGATACTATGGTTATCATGTTAACAGGTAGGGTATCTACTTTAGAACCACAGGTTAGAAAGATATTGGATAAGTACGGTTTAACTTTCGATAAGTACCTCTTCAAGGAAGGTGGATTAACAGAACATAGTAAGATGCAACATATGGCTGACATTTTAGATAAGTTCCCAACTATCGATAGTATTGAAATGTGGGATGATAGAGAGGCACACTTCTCTAAATTCGAAAGATGGGGTAGATACATCGAACACATTGATAAAGTAAAATTCAAATTAAATAAAGTTGTAGATGGAAGACCCACGAGTTGAATGGACCATTAATCACGAAAAACGTAAAATGGAACAATCTGTCCTATCGACAGAAGCTAAGAAGAGAAAATATATCCACGATGTTAAGAGTGGATTAGGTGACCTAATTAAGGAAGAACCAAATAAACTACAGAAGAAAGTTAAGTGGTATCACAAACTATTTAAAATGTTGTCAAAATGAGATTAAAAGATTACATAGACTTTATCACATCATTAGCTGAAATGGATGAAGTGAAAGAAGGTAAATTTATTGTACCAGCTTCAATGGAGTTTAACCTAGAGAGACGTTTTCATAAAAACCTACATAAAGAGGTTATAGTCACTAAAGGTGGTGAACCTAACCCTGATGAATTACACGAACCATTCGATATGGTAGTGTTAGGTGTTGAATTAAAATTTGAACACGTAGGGTATGAGTAAATTAGAATCTTACCACACAGAGGGTAAAGTAGAGGTAGGTATTGATGAGGTAGGTAGAGGATGTTTAGCTGGTCCCGTTGTGGCATCTGCCGTAATCCTCCCATCCGACTTTGACTATGACATTGTTAAAGATTCTAAGAAACTCACTGAGAAGAGACGTAAGGAGGCTTATGAGTTGATTAAGGAACACGCTATCGAGTACTCTATCAGTTTTGTGGACGCTAAGAGTATCGATAAATTCAATATCCTACAAGCTACTATGGCAGCGATGCATGGTTGTTTAGATAAATTAGAATCCGAACCCAATCATATATTGGTGGATGGTAATGTATTCAACAAATATAGAGATATAGAACATACAACTGTTGTTAAGGGTGATAGTAAATACTATTCAATAGCGGCAGCTTCGATTTTAGCTAAGGTTACTCGTGATGAGTATATGAAAGAACAACACGAAAAGTTTCCCATGTATAAATGGGACTCTAATAAAGGTTACGGTTCTAAAGTACATCGTGAGGCGATTAAAGAAGAAGGTATTTCTCCACTACATAGGAAGAGTTTCCTTAAAAATATACTTCAGTCCTAATAGGATTTTAAGTATATTTTTATTATGGTTACAAACGAACAACATGAACTTTTTCTATCACAGATTGATGGGAAGGTAAAAGAATTTTATGAAACAGGTGCTGTATTTACAGATGATAAGGGTACTATAGAAGTCTGTATTGATAAATTCACCGAATTAAGACACGGTCATAATCTACCTATTAAATGGGTTAAAGAAAGTAATTCTGAAATTAAAGAGTTCTACCCATCCGAGTTAAATCTAACTTGGTTAATTTCATACATCACATATTATAATGAATATCTTAAAGACCATCCTGATGATGATTTACAGGGTATAAAGAATGCTTGTATATTTTTAGCGATAGCCTTGACTAAGATTAAAGGTATTAATATTGTAGATAATGTAGTCTATCTATTACAACACGACCTAGAGTTCGTGAACTATAAGTTAGATAGAAAACTATTTATATAAAAATCCTTGTAATGTTTGATGACCTTAAATTATACTTACTAAACATGAGAATAAAGTTGGAGAAAGCTCACGATGGTGAGGCACCACTAGAATTGTTTATGGAAGAAATCTGTCGGATAGCTGTAGAAAATTGGTCTGATAGAGAAGACGGTACACCCGACCTCACAACAGAACAAATCAATAAAGCTGTTATTAGGGTTTTAACTCGGAATTATAATAATAATTAGATTATCTACTACTTGTACGATATAGTCTGTTGTAACTTGTCCCTGTTCTTTCGTGAATCTTTTTATACCAAAGTTTCTTATTCTGTTTAGGGACAGTACCAAAGAAAACCACATGACCAACATTATTATCATAACAATGAACACGTAATTTATTATATAATCTTGTAGCTTCATGAACATTTTTACATGTTACCATGAAAATGTTAAGACCTTCAATAACGACCTTATTATTCAAAACTACAACTTGTTTAGGATTACTATCTGTAACATTGTTCAATAAAACATGGTCCAAGATTTCTTTACCGTTGAGTTTTCTATTAGCTCCTGTCACATTGAATTGTTCCTCTATGTCATAGTTAGACTTATCTAAAACAGTCCATTCACCATCATCGGTCTCGACTTGAATATTCCGACCATATTTGTCTTTAATGGACACATTTTGGTCACCCTCCTCAAATTTCTTGAGTAGTAGAACCTCATACTTTACATCAACCAGCTTTTTATCCTTATAGACTGTCTCTTTAGGCATAAAGACTTCGGTTGTTTTAATTTTAGTAAAACGATAGATAGCATCATGCTCCCTACTGTACGTATGGAGTACCTTAATCTTGATTCTATTTTCTGTTAAAACTATCTGATACATATATTATAAATAGATTGACATCGTTGTCCTATTTAAGTAAGTTTAGTTCTATGAATCGATATTATGAAGTTTTAGGGTTAAAAAAGGGTGCATCTGACGAAGAAATCAAGAAAGCCTATAGAAAATTGTCCAAAAAGTACCACCCTGACGTTAATCAGGATGATGGGGCCGAAGAAAAGATGTCCGAAATCAATGAGGCATACGCTGTATTAACAGGTAAAGAACAACCAAAACATACATTTAATGACCCACAAGGTAATCCGTTTAGTGGTTTTGGTGGGTTTAGAGAGCACTTTCAACAAAGAAGAGTTAGACCTTTACAACTCATTATTGATGTAACACTAGAGGAAGTCTTCAATGGTGTAAATAAGAAAATATCATTTAATAGGAATATCTCATGTAGTGGTTGTGGTGGTGCTGGAGGTAAAGAACCAACAGTTTGTCCACATTGTCAAGGACAAGGGTTTATAAAAGACCCACATATGTCCATGGGTATGAATACCATGTTTATGTGTAACACATGTGCTGGGTCAGGACAAGTATTTAGTAAACAATGTGGTGGATGTCATGGTAGTGGTTCTAAACCTGAAGTTAAGAAAGTTACTGTCACAATACCAAAAGGTATGACAGGTGGTAATATCATAATGAGGGGTATTGGTAGTGAGGTGTTAGGTTCACCAGCTGGTGATGTTGTGTTTAGAGTTAATCTAATAAAACACCCAGTATTTGAGGTTGATGGGTTAAATATTCATAAAAAACAACCTATTAATATCATAGACCTAATGTTAGGTACTGAAGTTGAATTTGAAACGTTAGATGGAAAAGTTAAAATTAAAGTAGATAAATTATGTCCACCTGATAAGACATTTAGGTTAATTGGTAAAGGTCTTATAGACGGACGTTCAAACCTTAGAGGTAATCTATACGTAGAAGTTGAGGGGAAGATGCCTGAGACACTTACAGAAGGTCAAGAAGAGATATTAAAGAAGTTAAAAGAAGAGACAACTACAGTTTAGTGACATATTTATAGTTGTATGAAAAAGAAACAACTTATAAATGAAATAATGGGTGTACCTAAAGCCATTGAACCTTGGGTTAACTTTATGTCTTCAATAACAGTTATTGTAGTTGACGACATTATAAAAGGTGACCAATGGGAAACAAAGGAAATTGAATGGAATGGTGAAACGTACCCTATCCATAAAGGTGAAGCTGAATTATCAGGAAAAGGATTTACTGAGGATGTTGTTAACGCTATGTACGATGGTGATACTAAAGCTTTTTTAAAATCAAAAGAATTTCAAGAATTTCCACTATATAACCCAAAATTAACGGTAATGTTATTAGTATTACCTGATGAAATTTATGATGAAGAACGTGGTGGTGATGAAAATAGAATGGAGGCTACACATTCATATGTGGGTGACGTATCTCAAGTAAAGATGGGTAGATTGGGTAAGGTTAGTATCTTTAGTAAAAACAGTTTCCTATTCAAAGTGATAATACCAGCCTCATACATCAGTAACCGTACCGACAAACACCAAGACAGATTATTTAACGAACTAGTACCAACAGTTAGTCATGAACTAACACACTCCTACCAAACATATATGCAATTATTAGGTGGTAAAGAGACGATTGGGTATGGTAGAGAGACAGTACTTAATATGTTACCACAAAACCTTAAATTTGGTGAGACACCTTCTTGGAACTATTTTCTACACTTGGTGTATCTATCACTATCATTCGAGGTTAACGCTAGAGTAACTGAACTTTATTACGCTATGAAACGTAAGGGTGTTAAATCAAACGATGAAGCACTTAAAGTTTTAATGGCTAGTGACCCATGGGATGATTACAAACAATTAAAAGATTTTAATGCTGAAAAATTCATTAAAGAATTTGATGCTGACATACCTGAGATAGACCCATTTCATGAGATGATGATGCAACTTATGGGTAAGAAAGGTCCAGATATGCCGAAAAATAACGATGAAATGATGAAAATGTTAATCGGTAAATGGGACCAACTGATACAGGACGCACAAAAACAGATTAAATCAATAGGTATTGATATACCATTCATGGATAATGTACCACAAAAAGCTAAAGAGAACCCATTAGAGTTCTTTAAGTTTTTTGAAAAGAGATTTCATAAAAAAGCAGAAGGATTGAAAAGAAAACTAGCGAAAGTTGTTAGTTATGCTGTACAAGGTGAGGAATAATTTATATATTTGTAAAAATGGATAAAAAAGTAACAATGGATTCAGACGAACCCGATAAACAGAGTAATAACAATGATGAACAGGAACAAAATAGCGACCCTTTGCTTGATGGCTGGGATGTTTTTCCTACCACTCGGTTACGATGTGGCTCAGATGATATTGCTGAAACTAACGGGTTCCTTAACGATTACCACTATATTTTTCTACCTATTGTCACTATCATTCTTTGGGGTGTATATGTATCTATCTAAGATACATCCAAAGAGATATTTTAAGATATTTATTAGAAAGATTAAAAGATTATGGCAAAGAAAGTAATTAGATTAAATGAACAAGACGTTGAACGATTGGTTAGAAAGATAATCAAAGAAGATACATCTGTTGGGGATATGTATAATGAGATTAATGAAGTTTTTATTGATTCAATAAACGACGATTTATATAATTATTCACACGAATTTGATGTTCCTGAAGAAAGTGGTGATATCGCTAAGTTAATTATGGATGGTATTTACACTGAATTAACCTTAGAAGAGGATTTCGGTGATGGTATGGTTAGTTTTACTGAGGATGATTTTAAACGTAATTGGGATACACTTATGTACATGTTTAAGAGAAATATACCACAAATGATAGAAAATCTTTAAGAAATTACTTGACAGAACCAATACTTTTACTATATTTGTAGTGTATTTATAAACAAACAAGAAAAAACTAATTTAAAATGACAACAATTACTAACATAGAGAGAAGAGAAAGAGAGGAATCTTATTCGAGTTCGGATATGGAGTAATATTGTTATATATAAACTTTTAAGAAATCCGAACATTCAATGTTCGGATTTTTTTTTGTCTAAAAATTAAATTCATGGCCCATTCGTCTATCGGTTAGGACGCTAGGTTTTCAACCTAGAAAGACGAGTTCGATTCTCGTATGGGCTACCAAATAAGTTCGGTTCGACTAGTGGTCTAGGTCGCTACCCTCTCAAGGTGGAAACACGGGTTCGAATCCCGTACCGAATTCTAAAAATATGACCCATTCGACAAGTGGTTTAAGTCACTTCCCTTTCAAGGAAGAGTCACGGGTTCGAATCCCGTATGGGTTACAATATGTTCGGTTCGTCTAGCGGCCAAGGATAGTGGGCTTTCACCTCACAGACACGGGTTCGAATCCCGTACCGAATACTACGGTCACACGTAACCAAGTCCACCACATGTAGTTGTGGTGTGGAATGACAGGAGGTAAGTTAAGTATAATGATTGGAACCTTCACTGAACCGTGATGACGGTGTAAAACTTAACAGCATGGCCCCATAGTATAACGGATAATGCAATGGTCTTCTAAACCATTAATCTAGGTTCGATTCCTAGTGGGGTCACAACAAGCGGGTATAGTATAACTGAATAATGCACCATTTTTCTAATTTGGCCGATGGGGGTTTGAATCCCTCTACCCGTTCCAAGGTTTTCTAAATGATTTACTGTACTTTAGAAAACTCTTACATATTTATAAGTATGGGAGAGAAAAAATGTACAAGATGTGAAGAGATTAAACCATTAGATGAGTTCTCATATAGAGATAAAGCTAAAGGGTTGAAAAAACCACAGTGTAAAGAGTGTGATAAATCAATTAGAAAAGACTTCTACGAGAAGAATAAAGAGAAAGTACTTGAAGGTGTTTTACGAACAAATAAGGAGATAATCAAAAGAAACCAACAGTTCGTTTGGGATTATCTGAAAGAACATCCCTGTATTGTGTGTGGAGAGTCAAATCCAATAGTACTTGAGTTTGACCATAGAGATGAGACCGAAAAGACATCATCCATAAGTCGTATGGCAGCACACCAATATTCAATCGAGAAGATTAAAGATGAAATTGAGAAGTGTGACGTTAGGTGTTCCAATTGTCATAAAATAAGAACAGCGGAACAATTTGATTGGCACAAGAATATAATAAAATAGAATGTTATGATGGATAAAAACGAAGTAAAAAAGTTTTTGTATAAAGAAAACCCAAAAGCGGTGTTAAAACACAATGAGGGTAGTCATCTTTATTACGAAACAAAGATTAAAGATGGTGTGTGGGCTTACCACAAAATTCCATTAGACGAGACAGTGAATGATGAAGGTGAATCTATCTTTGAAGATACAATGGACGCTAAGTATCTAATTAGGTGGTTAGTAGACGGTCTTAAAATACAGGTATAATACCAAGGTCTCATAGTTCAACGGATAGAATAGGAGTTTCCTAAACTCTAGATGTATCCTACTGAGACTACAGATATTTATTAGTATGAGAATAATTCTACTAATATTAATCATAACCCTAATTGGGTGTTCGGGTCCACGTAAAGTACTTAGTGGTACTAATGGTATAAAGGGGGAAGAGGCTAATGCTAAAGAGTATGAATCTTACGAAGAGTCTTATGAAATATTTGTTGAACCTGATAGAATATTATATGATGAAGTAGCTTACACTCCACCTGAATTAGAATTTGTTGATAGGGTAGAAAATCCAAAAATACAAATAGTTGAGGTAGAAAATAGAATAGTTAATAGGGAAACTATGAATCTTGGTAGGGTAGTCTATAAAATACCTACAGAAATGAAAGTTAGAACAACCCATCAAGTAATAGTCAGAATATCCAAATCAACTGTACATATATTAGAAGACTTAGAAGGTGAGGTAAAATCTACAATAATACCTGTTACCGAAACAATGGAAGTTAAGTTGATTGACCCTAGTCCTGATGATGATAAGATGTTTGAGATTGTACCTGATAATGACGGTATACAATTAGTTGAGGATAATGAGTCAATTACCGAATGGACTTGGAATGTTACACCTAAAAGAAGTGGTGAAGCTAAACTCAAAGTGGTTATATCAATAATAAGAGATGGTGTTAAGAAAGAAAAAGTCTATTCTGATGAGGTTATAGTTAAAAGTGATATCAAGAAATCGTCTTGGTACTTTATTAGAACTTATTGGGAATGGATTATGAGTTCACTTGTATTACCGTTTGTAATATGGTTCTACACAAAACGTAAAAAGAAAAAAGAGGAGGAAGATTAAAAGTATAATGTAACCTTTTTTTTTAACAAGTACCTAATTTTTTACAGATTGCTTTTACTATATCAGCAACATTTTTAGTACCATCTAGTATCTCTTCGATATCCTCAACACTTAAACCAACAAGTTCGGCTAAAGATTCAATAAGTGGTTCATCCTCAGGGAAACCAGCTACAGCTGCTGCGATAGCAGCTCCCGCGGAAATCATCGTAGCGGATAAACATAAATCACATTTAGGTGAACTACATTTTAGGTCGTGATTACCTTTAGCACCACGTTTAAAATGTTTCTTTAGATTTGGACAAGCCTCAAAGAAGTACTCATCTAATGTTTCAGAATCACTAACCTCAAGACCTAATTCAGTAAACACATCAGATGGTTTATCTAAAGCTCTTTTACTTAAATCTTTATCAGCAACAATCTTATTAAATACATCGAAGAATTTATTACCTGAAACTCTTTCTTTATATCGGTTAAAAACTTCCCTCTCAATATCCTTTTCGATAGCCATTGGATTCATAGTCTTAATCCAAAAAGTAACCTCATGTGTTAAAATACTAGAGTCAGCGTAATCACCAACAAGTGTTAAAGTGTCAAACTCAACCTTCATATCGTAATGATTTACTTTAACCCCTGTTGGGTCTAGGAAATCAATCATAATCTCCTTAGCATTCATAACATCATCAGGTGTTAACATCCAATGTACCATATTACGGAAATGTAGTGTTAACCTAAGAGCTTTCTTTACCGTTCTCTTCTTTCTACGGTCATAATCTTCTTCGATATCAACAGTATCGATTTTAAAATCAGATACAACCCATTCAGGGATGTTTTGAAATGATTCTTCTGTTCTCACCACCCATCTATTCGTCATTAACGGTTCGTATGGAGTGGGCATTTTTTTAATTAAATCAGCCATAAAACTTTGTTTTTCTAATAAATACATTGCCATCGAAATTTTTATCCTTATACTTGTATTCACGTTTAACCACTAAAACATTTATATATGATAACGAAACAGAAAATCACTACAGTACAAGAGAAAATCAAACAAGCTATCGCTCAGATAGAACAAGAGGAACAAGTATCAATTAAATTTGGTAATCGTTCGTATAATAATTCTATGTACAGTACGAAGATGACTGTTACAACTACCGCTCAGGACAATAACACTGTTCAAGCTGTAGATAGTGTAAATACACGTATGTCCCAATCATACGGATTTTCAGAAAATATCATAGGTAAGACTTTTGTGAGTAATGGTAAAACTCACACTATTACTGAGTTTAAGACACGTAATAGAAAATACCCTGTCATCACAAATGTTGCTGGTGGTAGTTCTTACAAACACACACTCGAAACAATCAAAAGATACGTATAATGACAAAGTGGGGAAGTTTTAATGGGAAAACCCATACAGTAGAGACAATGGACCACCAACACATTTCCAACATTAGTTGGTATTACAAATTATTGGTCGGTGAGACTCGAAGAGAGAGAACTCTTAAACTCATAATGGAAGAAATTGACCGAAGGTTTGATGGTGAGGTGTTACCCTACAGACCAATGGCTAGTTTCAGAACCGAAATGGCAATGTTAAAGGGGAAAGGTTACATCCAAGGTAGTGGTCTTAATGAGGACATTATAGTGGATGGTGTGAAAGTTGGTGAGGTTATTAAAGGAACTTTACCACAAAACGGTTTTTCATTTGTCTAATCAGAATATTTTATCTAATATTGAATCATGGAAGCAACAGAATTTGAACAAGTAGAGATTATAGTGACGAGTGTAGGGGATTTCATCATCTCACTAAACTAAAAAGAATGGTTCGTTAGCTCAGCTGGATAGAGCATCTCTCTTCTAAAGAGACGGTCCTAGGTTCGAATCCTAGACGAATCACACGCGGTTCCCAATTATGGGTATAGGCCGAGTTTTCGGTAAGAGGGTAGTTACCCACCTAGTCTTCGCTCGGATGATAGAAGTGTGTGACAACACAGAGGGGGTTGGTAACATTCCCAAAATGTTATGGTTGGTAGTAACCTTGGATTTGAGGGGTTTGAAAAGATATATAACCCTTACCATATCTACAAGTCCTAACCTGAATAGTGCAAGAGTTCAGGGACAGTCATAAGATTGGGCTATTTTTTTATTAATTACAATTTAAATCAAACAAATGGATTCAATTATCGAGTTTTTTAATGGGAATAGTTTAGGTACCACATTTTGGTACATAGCTATACCCTCAACAATCTTATTCTCCCTTATTATGATAGGGTCTTTCTTCGGTTTCGGAGAAGATATGGATGGGATTGACGCAGACACCGATGTAGATGACGTTGATGATGTAGATGGTGGTTTCCCTATTTTCACTTTCAAAAACTTTCTAACCTTTTTCACGTTCTTCTCGTGGGGTGGTATTATCTCCCTAGACGCTGGAGCTAGTAATGGTTGGTCTGTATTTGTTGGTACGTTGTCGGGTATTGGTATGGTGGCTGTTAATATCACCTTATTCTTACTCTTCAATAAACTAAGGTCAGATAATACGGGTAAATTATCAGATACCATTGGAACAGATGGTACTATCTATCTTACTATACCTAAAGATGGTATGGGTAAAGTGAATGTCCTAATTAAGGGGTCACTTAGAACAGAAGATGCTATATCAGACAATGGTGTCGAAATCAAGACAGGTTCACGGGTTAAGGTGACGGGAACTAGTGGAACAAACCTAATTGTAGAACAAGTTTAACAAATTAAAAACAGAAAACAGAAATGGAATTTAATTCAACTATTATTTTTATCGCGTTAGGAGCGATAGCATTATTCGGTATGATTGTCGGATATATTAAACGACTAAGGAAATGTTCAGCTGACGAACTCTTAGTTATTTGGGGGTCAGGAACAAAAGACAAAGGGTCAAAAATTATCCATGGTGGTATGGAGTTCGTTTGGCCTGTTGTACAAGAGTACAAGTACCTTAATCTAACACCAATCCCAATTGGTATCGAGTTAGAAGGGGCACTATCGAAACAAAACATTCGTGTAAATGTACCATCAAATTTCATGGTCGCTATTGACCCAACACCCGAAGTAGCTCAGATGGCAGCACAGAGACTACTTAACCTTAATAGACAACAAATCGCTAAGTTAGCTGAAGAGATTATCTACGGACAGTTAAGAGAGGTAATTGCATCTATGGATATTGAGGAAATCAACGCAAACAGAGAGAAATTCCAACAAGAGATTCAAACTAAAGTTGAGGCTGAGTTGAAGAAGATTGGTCTTAAGTTGGTGAACGTAAACATCACTGATATTACTGATGAATCTAACTACATCAAATCTTTAGGTGAGGAAGCAGCGGCAGACGCTATCAACAAGGCGAGAGTAGCTACAGCACAGAAGAATAAAGAAGGTGATATCGGATTTGCTGAGAACGAACAAGAGAGAAAGATTCGTGTGGCTGAATTAGCAACACAAGCAGATGTTGGTGAGGCTGAGGCGGAAACTAACCGTAGAATTAAGACATCTCAAGCTAACTCTAGGGCTGTTGAAGGGGAGAACAACGCACAAATCGAAATCGCTAAAACAAACTCTTTGAGAAAGGTTGAAGAGGCTGAGGCACAAAGAAAAGCGGTTACCGCTCAACAAGTGAAACAGGCACAAACTCAAAAAGACTCTTATGAGGCTATCAAAGAGGCGGAACTTGAGAGAGCTGCTAAGGAAGAGGCGACATTGAAAGCGAACGTAATTGTTCCAGCTGAGATTTCGAAACAAGAACAAATCATTAAGGCTGAGGCTGACGCGGAAGAAAAACGTAAGTTAGCAAAAGGTGAGGCTGACGGTATCTTCTACAAAATGGAAGCAAACGCGAAAGGTGTTGAGGAGATGTTGGTAAGACAGGCAGCTGGTTTTGACGAGTTGGTGAAAGCAGCAGGTGGTGACCCTAAAGTGGCTATCCAAATGATGATTACTGACAAGTTACCTGAGATGTTAAGAATCCAAACTGACGCGTTCAAAGAAATCGATATCGATAAGATTACGGTTTGGGAACAAAACGGAAATGGAAACGGTGGTTCATCTACGGGTGACTTCATCACAGGGTTGTTAGGTTCATTACCACAATACAAAGACATGTACGACATGGCTGGTGTTGGTATCCCTCAGTTACTTGAGTCTACTCAAGAGAGAACTCAGGGTACAATAACAACTAAAGATGACACTACGTCATCTGACAACGATACTCCACAAATCGAGGAGTAATATTAACCCAACCAAGAACTACTCCGAAAGGGGTGGTTCTTCGGTCTAGAAAAAACAAATAACAATGACACTAAAAGAACAAGTTGGTAAAGACATCATTACCGCAATGAAAGAGAAAGATGTCGTAAAGAGGGACACATTGAAATACATCAAGTCCAAAATTCAAGTAGCTGAGATGGAAAAGAACGCTAAGGTTGTTGATGACGCCAAAGTTGTTCAAATCATGAAAAAAGTTATTGAAGGGATGGTTGAATCAGGTGATGAGGACTCATTAAATCAAATTAAAGTGTTAGAACCTTATTTACCAACAATGATGTCAGAGGAGTTAATTAAAGTAACTGTCCAAGGTATGATTGATGAAGGGGCGACCAACATGGGTCAAATCATGGGTACTTTCAACAAACAATTCCCTGGAAAGGCAGACAATAGATTAGTTTCAAAATACGCTAAAGAATTACTAGGATAATGAAATACAACGAACCATTATTAATAAAACTGGACCCAATAGATTATTGTGTGTTTGAGGAGATGTCCGAAAGGGAAAATCATAATGACGTACCTAGAGACCCAAGATTTGATGGTCAACATGAAGTGGATGAGAGTGACCCAAGATATGGTAAATATTGTGGGGGTAGATTTGATTGGAGTCTTTTAAACTGGCCTGAAGACCATAAGGAAGATATGAATATAAAAGTCCAGTTAATGAGATTATGGTCTACAACTATGTACACACAGTTGGCCTCTGAGTTGTCATATACTAATGAAATTGATAGTAACATAAAAGTTGGTTTAACTGAAGAGGAAAAAGACTTATTAGCTAAAATTAACACCAAGATTACTGGTGGAATCCTTAATGAAATGTGGGAACTAAATAATAGTTTCATGAGAAAGAAAAAAATTAAAAAAATAGACATATGAAGAAAATAATTACAATTTTATCGATTGGGGTCTTGATGTCCTCATGTTCGGTACACACAACAGATAATGTGGACATCGACCCTGAGGATATTCAGTACGTAAAGGACGATAGAACGGGATTATGTTTCGGAATCGTAGCGTCTAGAAAGTCGTTCGATACTGACGCAACAGGTCTAGGTGTTACCTGTGTTCCATGTGAAAAAGTGGAAAAATATCTAAAAAAATAAGGTTAGCCCCTTGACAGAACGTTATTTATGACATATAATTAACTTCACAAACGAGAAACAAAGACTTTTGAGTTTATTCGAAGCGGTTGGAATAGTTACTTCAATTATACAATCAGAGAGAGAAGGTCACTTTGTTAGTTTAAGACACTCACACCTCTAAGGAGGTTTCGTAAATAAACGTGGGAAGATAAACTATCAGACAAACATGTACGTCTTTAAACCATGTCAGGAACTTGTGTTACTGTAACCCAAGAGGATTACATCCTATATCTGTAACGTGGAAATGTCGAAGGTTGGTACGTCCAACTAGACAACAAACCATATGACCTATTTTGAGAAATTCTCGAATAGACCCAAACAAGTCTAAAATATTTTATTGAAGCGGTGATAAGAGTTACATCTACTTAAGAAAAACAGAAACAAACACTCTAATCGAACAATCTCAGTAAAAGCATATTAGGAACAAGACACCCATCTCAGTTCGAGATGGAAGGTCTGTTCTCATGACCCTTTTACTGTCCACCAACGGTAAAAGGGTTTTTTTTTTGGTTGACACTTTAAAATAAAAAGAATAATATTAACAAGAATTAAAAAAGAAGAAATTATGAGCAAGTTTTCAAAAGCATCAAAGAAGTCAGTAGCAGGTATTAGAGTACATGAAAAGACAGCTGTGAAGAATTTCATGGGTGGAACTTCATATACATTGAATCCATTGGATACATTAAGAATAGTTGCCGCTAGTTCAATCTTCGGTGAACCATCTTATTACAGAGGTTCTCACGACAAACCATCTAACCTTTCTATGTTATTGAAAAATGACGTATTAGGTCTTTATGGTAAAGATGTAGAGTCTACAACTGACGTGTTTACTAACGTAATCGACGCCGCTTTGGACCACGACTTTGAAGCTACATTGGAAATGGCTCGTACTTTAAGACATGAGTACTTCATGAGAATGAACCCAGCTGTTATCTTCATCAGAGCAGCACAACACCCAAATAGAGGGGAGTTCAACAAGAACAACCCAGGTGTTATGAGAAAGATTGGTACTGAACTTATTGTTAGACCTGACGACATCACAAACCAATTCGATTACTACATGTGGTTGAATGTGACTAAGAAAGGTTTACCTTCAATCGTGAAGAGAGTTTGGGCTGACGCTCTAGGTGAGTTCGACGCTTACAGAATTAACAAGTACAAGTCTAAGGGACTTATTGACTTAGTGAGAATATCTCACGCGAAGTCTGACGTTATCAACGAGTTGATGACTACAGGTAACGTGTCTGTGGACGCAAGTGCACAAACATGGGAGTCATTAAGGTCTCAAGGTAAGACATGGAAAGAGATTTTTGATACAATCAGAATCCCTCACATGGCTTTATTGAGAAACCTTAGAGGTATTTTCACTGAGGTTGAAGACCTTGAATTTGCTAAGAAAGTATGTGAAGTCTTAAAGGGTGGTGTACCTTACGGTAAACAATTCCCTTTCAGATACTACACCGCATACCAAGCAGTTGGTTCTGTAAACCACTCAGGTTTGTTGAAAGACACACTTGAGGAATGTTTAGATATTTCGGTATCTAACCTACCTAAGTTAGAAGGTAAGACCGCGTGTCTTTCTGACAACTCAGGTTCAGCTTGGGGTTCATTGAACTCAGAGTACGGTACTGTAACTGTGGCTGAAATAGGTAACTTATCTAGTATAGTTACCGCATTACAATCTGACGAAGGTGAGGTTGGTGTATTCGGTGACAGATTGAGTATGAAACCTGTTTCATCTAGAAATGGAATACTATCTCAAATGAAGGAAGCTTCAGTGAGAGGTAGAAAACAAGGTGGTGGTACTGAGAACGGTATTTGGTTGTTCTTCAAGGAGGCAATCGAGAACAAAACTCACTACGATAACATCTTTGTATACTCAGATATGCAAGCGGGACACGGTGGTTTATTTGGGGTAAACCCAAGTGAATACAAAGAATTTATCTATGATAGTTCTTATGGTAGACACATCGATGTACTTAAGTTGGTTGAGAAGTACAGAAAAACAGTTAACCCAAAAGTTAACATATTCACTGTACAAACAGCGGGGTATAACAACTCAGTTGTTCCTGAGAACCTATACAGAGGAGCAATCCTTGGTGGGTGGACAGGTAAAGAGTCATCATACGCGAAAGCATTGATTGATGCTTGGGACCAAGTTGAAACGGTAGTACCGGCTGAAGTGACTCAGTAATCACTAATGGGGTAATGATTTAATCGTTATCCCATTTTTTATGCCCTAACATTATATTTATGAGTATGAACATTCGTAAGATAATAGAAGAAGGTAGATATGACGGTATTGTGGGTAAAACCACTAAGAAAATTATGTCCCATCTGAAACGAAACGAAAGTGACTTTGAGTTCACAATAACACCCATTAAAGATAGACCTATTAACACTAAAATTATCGTTCATTGGAATGATGAGGAAGAAATAGGTGTTCAAGGATGGATGGACTTAAATCAAGATATCCTAACCTTAGAAATATGGATGGACTCTAGGTATATGAAGACAAACTTCAACTTCCTTAGTGGTCAAATACAAGACGCTGTTATGCATGAAATACAACACATAGCACAACACAGTTATAAAGAAAGGGAGAGTGAGGGTTTATACGGTGACCAAGGATATGATGGTTTAGAGTATTATACAGCACCATTCGAAGTTGACGCTTGGGTTAGGGGATTATATAAACAAGCTAAGTATTTCAAGAAACCATTGATAAATGTTTTTAAGATGATGGTACAACACTTAGACCTTGAAGAGAAAGATAAACCTGTGTTGTTAAAGACTTGGATAGATTACGCTGAGAAAAATCTACCTAAAGCACAATTAAGTGAAAATATGATTAAGAATATAATAAAAGAAGAGATGGGTCGTACAAAGAGGTATCAAGGGTGTTCACACTTTACAGACCCAAACGCTAATCAATTATGTAGAAAGATTAGTGGTCTGAGAGCTTGGTTACATAGAGATTTAGGTATGAGAGGTGTTATTGACGAAATGTTGAAGGACCTTAAGGTTGTACAAAATATGACCGAGAAATACCAAGAACCATTAAAGATACTTCATGATACAGGGAAATATCCCGAAATCAAACTAGTTAACGGAACATATACACATAAGAGATTGGTTGATGCTGGTCTAGTATTAGATGAGAACGGTGAATATGATTATGTAAACAAACTGAACACAAATTACAGTGACTTAGCTGAATTGATAACTGAATTACTTGTAAAGGGTGGTAAAGTCAACCAATTAGCTGATAAGAACGAGATAGGGATTAAGAGATACCTTGAAAGTATAAAACCCGTATTATTCAGATTAGTGAGTAAGTACTTTAAACCTGAAGAGTTAAAACAATTCGTTAGAAATACGGTTGGGTTGACTAAGATGGGTGATGAAGCGGAAGATTACGCTGGTGAAGTATTAGAGAGATATGGGATGAACCAATTATACCAAGGTGGTAATGGTGACTTCATCGACATGATGTTCGGAGCTGATTTAATCATGAACTATGAGGGTAGAACAATCACTTGTCAAGTTAAGAGTAGTGAACGTCAAGCTGTAAACGCTAGTAACAGTAACCAATATAGGAAGATTGATTATTTCATTTCACCAATCAACAATATGAACGGTATTGTCATCTACAACCGAGAAGGTAAGAGTTTCAGGATGGACAATAGTGGTAAGATACAAAATTAATAGATGGGGTTTAAAACCCCATTTTTTTTACCTATATTTCCCATATGAAAACAACAGACAAAGGAGTATATTTTTGGTCGGGTATTTATTCACAATGGAGTAAATCTGACTTTACAGTTGATGGACAGAAGTTCACTACTGCCGAACAATACATGATGTATAAGAAAGCATTATTGTTCGAAGATGAAGAGGTAGCTAATGCCATCATGAGAACAAATAACCCAAGGGAACAAAAAGCACTAGGAAGAAAAGTTAGAGGTTTTGACACTGACGTTTGGAACTCAGTATGTAGAGAATATGTGTATGAAGCTAATTATGCTAAGTTCACACAAGATGAGTCATTACTTAAAGAGTTGATGGAAACAGGTGACAGAGAGATTGTAGAGGCTAGTCCAAAGGATAGAATTTGGGGTATTGGTCTACATTATGATGATGAAAGAGTTCATGACAAGTCACAATGGCAAGGTAAGAACTGGTTAGGTGAGGCAATTATGAGAGTTAGAAAAGAATTAAAAGTAACAGAAACAAATTAAAATTATGAAAATAGAAAACGGAAAAAAAGTAAAAGTACATTACACAGGAAAAGATGTTAATGGAAAGGTATTTGATACGTCAGAAGGTCGTGACCCTTTATCATTTACGATTGGTCAAGGTCAGATGATTAAAGGTTTTGAAGATGGTGTTATGGGAATGGAGACAGGTCAAAAAAAAACCATAGAAGTAGAACCTTTAGAGGCTTACGGTGAAATTAACCCAAGTTTAGTTAGTGAAGTTGAAAGGACAAAGTTACCTGAAGGTACTGAGGTTGATAGTACATTACAAGCAACAGGTGCGGATGGTACAATAGTTAATGTGACAGTTAGAGAATTAAAAGAAAATACCGCTGTAGTTGATATGAACCACCCATTGGCTGGTAAAAAATTGATTTTTGATTTAGAAGTTGTAGAAGTTGTCTAAAATGAAATATAATAAATCTTTTAAGAAAAAAAATTACCTCATTAAACCAATAGATAAAAGTGTTGCTTATGAATTTATAAGACAACACCACTATTTGGGTGATGCTAAATTCTTCTCTAAGTTCGCTTATGGTTTATTCGGAAAAGAGAGTGGTGATATGTACGGTGTTACCACATTCTCTAATCCACAAGGTATTTCTGCCTTAAAAGGGTGGTTCGGTCTAGATAACAAGGACCAATCAGTATTGGAGTTATCTAGACTCTGTGTATTACCACAATTCAACGGGACTAATGCAACATCTTTCCTATTAAGTACAAGTATAAGGTTATTGAAGAAAGAAGACATCAGGGCGGTTATAACTTTAGCTGATGACAGTAGACACGCGGGAAGTATCTATCAGGTCTGTAACTTTACCTATTACGGGTTAAGTAACAAGAAGACAGACTTCTTCACAGCCGATGGTAAGGTAAACCCAAGAGGTTCTACAAGAGATGTTCAAGGAGTGTGGTTACCTAGAACACAAAAACACAGATACGCTTACATTTTAGATAAGACATTAATCTGTAAACACAAACCACAAGACTATCCAAAAAAAGAAGCCACAAAAGACTATTCATGTTGTGGTGGGACCAATGTTGTATACGACAAAAGGTTCGATGTAAATTATTCATGTCCAAAATGTACAGATAATATAGAAGTTGTTTAGTATTTATTAATATGGACAACGTTTTGGTGAAGAATGGTTTCATTCGACACGATTTTATCACAGGTAGAGGAACTCATGGTATCATGGGTAGAAAGTTATTAGAGACAGGGTATGTCTTTGCTCCTTATATACCACTACAATTATGTGAACCAACAATTTACGACCCAAACGATTTCCAACCAAGTAGAGAAGTAATGTCTCGATATGCCACAACTGTGGTTAATAACAGATTCTATGGTCACATATCTGTGAGTGACTTTGATAGTTTAGGTGATGATTAAGAAACAAAAGTATATTCATGATTTCGTGACAGGTATTATTGTACCACAAATCGAAATGAATCTCACATCAGTACAAGTTGAGGCTGGGGTTAGACCATTAAGAGTAACATGGACACCTGAGTTAGCTCAGGACCTTACCGCTTATCATAATATAGATGCTGAACAAGAACTAACTAATTTATTATCAGAACACGTTGCTGCCGAGATAGATAGGGAAATTATTAGAGATTTACAAGATGCTAGAAGACCCGACCCGATAAGACCACGAACAGGAGGTTTATTAACATCAGGTGAGGTGGGTAATATTGGTATGGAACATATGAGACAGGTTCAAGAAGACACCGTTAATAGATGGAGTGAACTTGGTTTCTTAGGTGGATTAGATGGTCATGTTAGGGAGAATATTGCCACATTATATGAAGGACAAGCTTCAGCTCTAATTAATGAAACAGATACACAAACTGATAATGGTTTTGATACAGTTACTTTCCCCATAGTTAGACAAGTATTTGCTAGAACACTAGGTCATGATATCGTATCAATGGTGAATAACCCCACCCCAACATTAGAGGAGGAAGCTGACGAATACGAAGTTGATTGGAGGACCCAAGATACATGGGTTTACGAAAATCTATACGGTTCATTGATTGGTATATCTATGGAAATGAGACCACACGAGTTCATACCAAAAAAGTATGTTTCTACTTTAGATTTAGTGGGAATCTAATACTAACTAATGTTTTACCACGGTTTATAATACCTGGTTTTATCTTAAAATCGACATTATCAACATGTATCCACTCATCAACCAAGTCTAAGTTAGGTGTATCAACAATCCCATACTTTTTAACATCTTCAATATAATCATCTAATAATGGTTTATTTTGTAGTATTGTGGTTACCCTTTCCTTTGTATCATTAGTTGGGTTATTGACTAGTGTATCAGCTTGTGTTTGTGATAAAGCCATATGACCACCAAGTAATAAACCAAGTGTTAATACAACTTCTTTAAACCCTTCATTTAACCTAACACTTTCTTTTAATGGTAGTTTAGGGTCTAATAAGAATTTTTGATTTAGGTAGTTCCTAAGTTCATTTTCAACAAAATATTCAGGTACTACTTCATCATCAGGTTTATTTGACGCTATT
>WLWF01000442.1_pt1 | contig 40178 bp, 59 predicted proteins | sample 6718331 | NCBI WGS metagenome assembly WLWF01 (sample SAMN12718692, study PRJNA515312) | sponge metagenome | isolation source: marine sponge | host: Mycale hentscheli | place: New Zealand: South Island, Marlborough, Capsize Point | collected 2003-05-01 | reverse complement strand
TTTTTACGATAGTGGTAGTAATGAACGTATGCGTATAGACGTTTCGGGCAACGTCGGCATCGGGACGACTTCACCAAACTCATACACTGGATTTACAGTGTTGACATTAAATCACGCTACCAATGGCGCAGAGATTGACTTTGAGAAAAATGGAACTGTTCAAGGTTCTATTTTTACACCAGCCAGTACAGATGATTTAACTATTACAGCTGCCCACGCCAGCGGCGACTTGGTCTTCCAAGCAGGTGGCTTCACAGAACGTATGCGTATCTCTGCAACATCACCCGCACTATCAATCGGCAAAACTACATTTGGAACAGCAGGTCAGGGATACACAGTATATGGTAACACTGCACCGCAATGTTATTTTAATAAATCACTAAGTGGTGCTGTAAATGGTGTATTATTCTATCACTCAGATAGTTATGTTGGTGGCCTTAACTACACTAACACAGCCACAAGTTTAGCCACAAGTTCTGATGAACGTCTAAAAGATAATATCGAAAACTCAGATGATGCAGGTGCTAAAATTGATGCTATGCAAGTTCGCCAGTTTGATTGGAAGTCAACGGGTGAGCATCAGGAATATGGCTTTGTTGCGCAAGAATTAGAACCTGTGTTTGCTCATGCTGTACATACGGACATAGAAGATGATTATAAGGGCGTTGACTATGCTTGTCTTGTGCCGATGCTCGTTAAAGAAATTCAATCCCTAAGACAACGTATTACAGAATTGGAAAACGCATAATGGCATACATAGGACAAAACGCTGACGGAAACTTTACCACATCGGTATCGAAAGATACCTTTAGTGGCAATGATTCTACTACGGCATTTACTTTGTCCGAAGGTGCAACAACAAATACTGTTGATGTATTTGTAGAGAACATACGACAAGAACCAACAACAGCATATTCAGTAGACGGTACAACACTTACATTTACAGCCGCACCTGTAACAGGCACAGATAATATCTATGTCGTAAATCGTGGACCGATACAGCTTTCTGCAAGTCACCCTGCGGCACAGTCTTTGTCTGCTTTTAGCGCAACGATAACTAATGATTTAACTGTTGATACAGATACGCTGTTTGTTGACAGCACGAATAATCGGGTCGGGGTGGGGACAGCTTCGCCAGCCCATCTTATTGATTGCAGAACTACTGGAGAAACAGAGCAAGTCGTTGCTAACTTTAGTAGCACCGGGGATGGCTCTGATAGACAAAGGTTGGAGATTTATGTTGACCCGTCAACTCAAACGACAGAATTGTACGGGGGTGCAGGTGGAGGCTCTGAAAATAATACAAACTTAGCTTTTTCTACTCGTCAGGGTGGCAGTGGGCGTGTTGAAGCTATGCGCATCGACAGTTCGGGCAATTTGCTGGTGGGAACTACTGATACAACGCCCTACAACAACAGTGCGGGTACAGATGCAGATAATGGCGTTGTTATAAGTGAAGGGAGAGTGTGGGCTGCAAGAAATGGTGGCTCACCTATTGATTTAAATAGAACAAACGATGACGGCGATATTGCAGTGTTCCGCAAAGACGGCTCATCTGTCGGGTCGATTGGGACTGCATCAGGTTATCCCTATATTGCTGCTCCATCTAACTTTAGCTTAATGCTTGTTACTAATGATTTAAGACCTAGAACTAATACGGGAGCATCTAATAATGATAATACTGTAAGTTTAGGGGTATCAAGCTCACGTTTCAAAGACCTCTATCTTGGCGGCGGTGCATACATTGGCGGCACGGGTTCAGCTAACTATCTGGATGATTATGAGGAGGGGACTTTTACACCAACATATCTTGGTAGTACTACTAACCCAACAGTTACATATGATAGTCAAACATCAGGAAGCTATGTAAAAATAGGTCGTCAAGTTATAGCTAAAATTGTTTTAAGAACAGATTCGGTTAGTGGTGGTAGTGGTAACTTGTATATTGGAGGATTGCCATTCCTAGCTAGTACGGTTAGTGGGAATAGAGCAGGAACATTGAACGTTGGATATACCAGTAATTTTGTTACTGAATCTCCCCAATCTGGATATATAAACGATGGTAACACATATGCTATATTAGTTACAAATCAAAGTAGTGATGCCAGAAGTGATTCAAACAATGCAGTAGGCGTTTCAAATATGCAAACAGGCACTAATGATAACTTTATTATGTCAACACTTATTTACGAAACATAACCCGTCTGGAAGTCGGGTCGGACAGGTGGCAATCCCGCCACGATAACATAGGAGACTAAAATGAGTTTAACAAAAGAATTTGAATATGACTGCGAAGTTCGGGGCGAGCATAAGAACGTCCAAGTTCGCAAGGCAACAATCGTAAAGGATGGTGGCGAAGAGATTAGCCGCACCTATCACAGACATGTTCTGAATTGCCGCACAAAGACAGGCGATACTTGGGGTGACACAGACATCTCAGGTGAAGACGCATCGGTACAGGCAGTTTGTAATGCTGTGTGGACAGATGATGTAAAATCAGCCTACGAAACATTTGCGGATAATCAAGAGACACTTTAATGACTAGACCAAGAGACATAGCCGATAGCATTAACCGCATCAACAGCAGTGCGGCTGACGCTACGGCTGTGACTATTGATAGTAGTGAGAATGTTGGCATTGGTGAAACTTCCCCAGACTCAGCACTTCATGTTAATTCAGGCACAGCAAATACTGCTGTCACATTGGAAAGCACTGATGCTGCTTGCTGGCAAGTGATGCGTGACCCTACTGCTGATATTTTCTTTGGAAATACTGGCGGTAATTTTGCTTTATATACTGGCGGCTCAGAACGCATGCGTATCTTGTCAGGCGGCGGCTTGACCTTCAACGGCGACACTGCGGCGGCGAATGCGCTGGACGATTATGAGGAGGGAAGTTGGACACCACAGGTTATAAGATTTGATGGTTCAGTAGCGGCAAGTATTGGAGTTGGTGCAGGGTCAGCTACATATGCGAAAATTGGTAGATTAGTAACTATTAAAGCTTGGATTAACAGTATAGCTAATGGCTCCGCAAATGGTTCTAACTATTGGACAGTTACTGGCCTTCCTTTTACAGCCACTCCATACAGTACAGCGGCTAAAGGTTATGGCAGTATTACTCCAGATGGTTATTATGCAGGGGATGCTAATGGTCAAATAATACTTACATCTAATTCCGCACCATATACTGGAAGTCTTTCAGGAAGTTTAATGATTACTCTTACTTATGAAACAAATTCATAACCCGTCTAGAAGTCGGGTCGGACAATAGGACAAACAATTAATGGCATATATCGGTAGACAACAAGATGGTTTCGGAGTTCGTAGTAGATTTATCTACACTGCTACGAGTGGGCAAACTACGTTTACTACTGATGATAGCTCTAATGCATTGTCCTACAGTGATGGTGCTTATGTAGACGTATATCTAAACGGCGTACTCCTTGACCCTGCTGATTACACTGCAACAAGTCTCACGAGTATTGTTTTAGGTTCTGGCGCAACAGCAAGCGATATACTAGAGGTTATTGTCTATGATGTGTTCTCTGTGTTTAGCGGTACGTTTACCAATGGTATTACTGCTAGTGAGGCGACTATTACAAATGGTATTAGTGCAGGGAGTGCTACCGTCACTGGAGACCTGACTGTTGACACGAATACGCTGTTTGTTGACGCTTCGGCAAATGCAGTCGGCATTGGGACGAGTTCGCCAACTGGTGTTCCAACAACTACATTACATATCAACGGAACTACTAACGCAGGTATCCATATAACTGATAGTGCATCGGGCGCAACTGATAGTGATGGGGTTTATTTCTCAATGGATAACCCAAATCTGTATATCCAAAATAAAGAAGCTGGTTTTACGGCTTTTGAAACATCTGGCACAGAACGTATGCGCATTGACAGTTCGGGGAACGTCGGCATTGGAGTAACTTCACCATCTTCTTATTATTCAGACCGCCTTGTTATTGATGGAGGAGGTGGTGAAGACGGGTTAACTTTTGCATGTGGCAACACTACTGGTGAAAACTATATTATGTGGGCAGATGGGACTACAGGCAATGAAGCCTATAGAGGCTATGTTGGTTACAATCACGGGTCTGACTTTATGAGGTTTGGTACATCTGGCACAGAACGTATGCGTATCGACAGTTCGGGTCGCGTGTTTATCGGCAATGCTAATAATGATGTAAACCCAGCCAGCACAGGTAATCAGGCAAATAAAGGAGCGACCTTTGGGGGCAGTTCAGACCCATACTTGTCTATTGCACGAACAGGTAATGCGGCTGTTGTAATTGGTAGAATTGATAGCGATGGAGATTTAATTTTATTTTATGGAGACGGCTCAACTGCCGGGTCGATTTCTACTTATCCAGGTTCTTTTGTACAAATGGCATCGGCTGGTAACAAATCTGGTATTCTTTACGGAACATCTGCTTGGTATTCTCTTAAAAATGGTGTGCTTGTGGATAATACAGTTGATGCTGGTGCTTCTGCTTATCGTTTTCGGGATGTCTATTCTGCTGGTGGTGTAACCACAACATCAGACGCAAACGAAAAACAACAAATAGATAGCCTGACAGATACAGAAATTACAGCCGCCAAAGCAATATCTAAGCTCTTTAAGACCTTTAAGTGGAATGACAGTGTTGAGTCTAAAGGCGATAATGCTAGAACTCATACTGGTCACATTGCTCAAGAAGTTCAGCAAGCTATGACCGATGCAGGATTAGATGCCGCCGATTATGCTTTCTGGTGTTCAAATACTTGGTGGGAAACACAGACAGATGTTCCCGCAGTTGCGGCGGTTGCGGCGCAAGATGCGGTTTATGATGATGATGGCAACATTGTGACTGAAGCTGTTGAAGCAGTAGAAGCACAAGACGCACACACCCGCACAGACATCTATGACACGCAAGCAGACGCACCAGCAGGGGCAACAGAGCGCACACGATTAGGTCTTCGTTATGCAGAACTATTGGCTTTCGTTGGTGCGGCTACGGAGCAACGTCTAACACATCTCGAAACACTAGAAACAAGAATTGAAGCACTGGAGAACGCATAGCATTGCAAAACCACTAACTATGTGGTAAAATAAAGGAACTATTATGATGACAGAAGAAGCAAAACAAGTAGCTGATGTTGCAGCTGGTGGTGTAACCCTTAGTGCATTCATGGCATGGATACCTGAAGCTACGGCTCTTTTGTCGTTAGTTTGGGTTTGTATACGTATTTATGAAACAGATACAGTTAAAAAAATATTAGGAAAAGAAAAAGATGCCGAGTAGTTATACAAGTAGAATTAGATTAGAAAAGCAAGCTGATGGTGAAAACGCTAACACTTGGGGATTAAAACTTAATAACAATGTTATTGACCTTGTGGATGAAGCTGTTGCAGGATTTGAACAGATAGATGTTTCTGCTGCTACCTCTGTTTCTCTAACAGGTATTAATGGTACTACTGACCAATCTCGTAATTTTGGTTTAAAGTTTATAGGTGCTATTGATGCTGATGTTACAGTAACAATGCCAGCGCAAGAAAAAATTTACTTTGTTAGAAATGATACATCAGGTGATTTTAATTTGATGTTTAAGAATCAAGGTGGTACTGCTGTTACTGGTGTAGGTCAAGGACGTAGCATGATGTTGGCTACTGATGGTACAAATATTACAACTATGGAAGAACCTGACTCAACTGTATTTGCTAGTGCTGGTACATCTGCTACACTTAAAACAGAAATAGATGCTAACACTGTGGCTATTGCTGCAGTATCAGTATTGACAAAAACTAATTTAGATGCTATTACATCTGTTAATTCATCTATTCCTACAAACAATAATCAACTTACTAATGGTGCTGGTTATACTACATACTCAGCAAACCAAACACTAAATAATAATAGTAATGTTCACTTTGAAGGTTTGATGATTGGTCAAACATCAGGTGCAACAGGTAATACTATTCGTTGTGTGGGTGACGTTGTAGCATTTTATTCATCAGATGAAAGACTTAAAAATAATATTGAGCCTATTAAAAATAGTTTAGATATTGTTGGTGAGTTAACTGGTTATGAGTTTGATTGGGACGAAGAAGCACAGGATGTATATACGGGACACGATATTGGTGTACTAGCTCAAGAAGTAGAAAGAGTACTGCCTGACCTTGTTGAAACACGTGAGTACAATGGGTATAAGGCTGTTAAGTACGAAAAACTTATAGCTGTATTAATTAATGCAATAAATGAATTAGCACAAGAAGTAAAAGAATTGAAAGGTAAATAGCTAAATGGCTTTACCAAGTTCAGGACAATTAAGTATCAATGATATAGTGGGTGAGTTTGGAGGCTCTGCGCCACATTCTTTAAGTGAATACTATCGTGGTGGTAGTCTTGTTCCTAATACATCCAACAATTCTAGTGTTCCCACTAGCGGTCAAATAAAGATAACAGATTTTTATGGTGCTGCTGATAACCTATATGCTGGGACAGTTACAAATGGATATACAAGTGTTGACTTTGGTTTTTTAGGACAGTATTTCTTTAGAGGTTTTAAGAATGGTAATTCTCAACAAGGCACGTTTACATTAATTAATAATGTAAATTTTGGTAGTGTTGACGACAGCACTGTAGATTTTTTAAGTGGTGCTAGTTTAATAGTTCTTGCAGAATCAACACAATCAAGTGCTGCTGCTGCAGGTACGCTAAACTTTGAAGTTTCAGGAACTTTTTCTAACTCAGGGTTTTCAACTTTAAAACTTACAAACAGCGGTGGCTCAAATACTTTTAATAGAACAGATGCAACCTATCAATCTCAAAATGGAACAACTTCTTGGGCTTGGTCTACTACAATAAATCAAAATCCATTTGGTACTAATGGTGGACAAATAGCAAGCACAAGCTTTGAATTTAATTAATATGGCATCACAATTAGTAAAATTAGATTTTGCTCCCGGTTTTCATAGGGAGTCTACCCAATACTCTGAAGAGGGTAAGTGGTTTGATGGTAATCGTGTGCGTTTTCGTCAAGGTAAACCAGAAAATCTTAGAGGATACCAAAAGTTTAGTGATACAGATATTAATGGTATTGCTCGTGACTTATTAACTTGGACAGATAATAACTCAAGACCTTATCAAGCTTTTGGAACTAATATACAGTTATATACTGTTCAGAATGAAACCTTTTATGATGTAACGCCTATTGTATCTACAGTTAGTGTTAATGGTAACTTTCAAACATTTACTGATAGTACGTTAGTCAAAGTTAGTTCTAATGCTCACTCTGTATCTGTTAATGATAGAATATTATTTACTGATGTTAATGTAAGTCTGGGTGGTAACATTAATATTAATGGAGTTAAAGCTGCTGTAAGTGTAGAAGGCTCTAATCATTTTTTTGTTGATGTAAGTGTTACTGCTGAAAGCGCAAGTTCTAACCAAGGTACTACAGGGTCTATTAATTTTCTTTTAGATACGCAACAATCAGATGATATTCAAGGATTAGGTTATGGGGCAGGTGTTTTCAATGCAGATATTGCGCCTGTTAGCGGGGCAAGGGGATGGAATGACCCTGCATCTGAATCTGCTATTACATTTTTAGCAAATCAATGGACACTTGATACTTGGGGTGAAGACCTGCTTGCTTTACGTAGAGGTGATAATCTTTTACATCTTGATATTAGTTTATCTGTAATTCCAACTAGGGCTGTTGTTGTAACTGCTTCTCCATCAGCTAATACATTTCTTGTATCACCTAACGATAGACATGTAGTATGTTATGGTACTAAATCTTTTGCTGCTTCTGCTGCTGCACCTATTGATAATATGGTTGTTCGTTGGTCTGACCAAGAAGACTTTGCAAACTGGACACCATCTATTAACACTACTTCTGGTGAGGTTGTTCTTACTGAGGGTGCTAAACTCGTAGGTGCTATTCGTTCTAGGAATGCTATTAATATATGGACAGACAAGGCGATGTATATTCAGCAGTTTGTTGGTCCACCTTTTATCTTTAGCTTTACACAGGTAGGTTCTAACTGTGGATTGATTGGTCCACATGCTGCTATTGACTATGATGGTGTGTCCTATTGGATGGGACAGAATAACTTCTTTGCTTATGATGGTCGTGTTCAAACAATGCCGTGTACAATAAGAAGAAAACTATTTGAAGATTTTAACACGACTAACCAAGAGAAAGTTTATGCAGGTATTAATTCAGAATTTAAAGAAATCATTTGGCTGTATCCATTGGCAAATAGTTCAGAACCCAATGCGTATGTAATTTATAATACAGAAGAACGCACATGGGTATATGGTAAATTATTTGAAGATGGTATAGTAACTACATTCCAAGATAGAAATGTGTATCGCACTACACTTATGACAGGACGCACATCAGCTACAGATGATTTGTATGTATGGAGCAATGAGCCTGAAGATGTTTATACAGGGGATGGCAAAGAACTTACATCTTTCTTAGAATCTTCTGAGTTTGATTTAGATACAGGTAAGCAGCTTATGTTTATTGATAAACTTATACCTGACTATAAGTTTGATGCAGGACAACAAATAAACTTTTTTGTAACAATTAAAGATTATCCTGCTGGTACTAAAAAAGAAAAAGGACCATTTGTTATAGGACAGAACACAGATAAAGTTAATATGAGAGCCAGAGGAAGGGCGGCAACTGTAAAAGTATCTGGCACTAATACTGGTGGCTGGCGTTGGGGTGGTGTCCGTATGTCGATGCAGCCTGATGGAGAAAGATAAATGGCTAACTATCCAAGATTCTCTACATACTTTACACCAAAAAGTATTATAGATTTGTATGATAGTTTACGTAGTTGGGGTAACGAACTTTCTCGTGAACTAGATTCAAGGGATGCACAGGTAGATGGTAGACCTTCTACAAAGATATATACAGTAGTATCTGTAAGTGAGATAGGTCGTCCTGCTAATGGTGATGTAGCTTTTGCAGCTAGTGCTGGTAAGTATAGAGGTTATGTAAGTGGCACAGGATGGGTAGATTTTAATTAACGGGCTGGTATATTCTAACAAAATATTGTATAATAAAGAGAACTAACAAAGGAAAATAATAGTATGGCTTACGGACAAAACATGGATGCACCAATGTCAGGGCTAATGGGATTAGCTGCGATGAAGGGTCGCATGGGTGATAATACACTGGTGCATGTTAATCCTATGGAACTTAAAACATTAAATGCTTTGGCAGGACCAGGCGGGTTGACGCAGAATCCTTCTACTGGTTTGCCTGAAGCTTTTAAGATTAAAGATTTACTTCCTGTTCTTGGTGCTGTTGCTTTACCATTTGCTCCATTAATTATGGGAGGCTCTGCTCTTACAGGTTTAGCAGGTGCTGCCGCTGCTGGTGTTGGTGGTGCTGCTGGTACAGCTTTAGCTGGTGGTAATAGAGAAGAAATATTAACATCTGGTCTTACTAGTGGATTAACTGCTGGCATGTTAGGTGGAACAGGAAACGCTGCTAAAGAAGCTGTAGCAGGGGCTGCTAAAGACGGCACACTTAAAGCAGGAGCATCTGGAATTGGTCAATCATTAGGGGCTGTTTCTGCACCAGCAGGTGAATTAGGGAAAGCATTAGGAACTCAAACATTTAAAGATATGGCAACTGCTAAAGGGGCAGAACAAATTGCTCAAAAAGCTATTGGCGACCAACTTATAAAAAGAGGTGTTGCTACAGGATTAGCTGCAGCCGCTACATCACCTGCAATGTTTGATGTCCCAGCACCTCCACAAGGTGTTGCTCCACCTACTACAGTTCCTACAACACAGATGACACAGACAGCATCTACTGAAGATATAGATAGATTTATTAGACAGGGCGGTGCTACACCGCAGTTCTTTAACTATTCACCTGCACAGATTCCCGCACAGTTTGGTGGCATGGCTGCTGAAGGTGGTAGCATGGGAGATGTACCTGCAACTTATATGGCACAAGGTGGTGATACAGGAATGTTTTCTGGAATGGTAGAAGCACCACAGGGTGACGGCATGTCAGACAATGTATCCTTTGAAGTTGTAGGCGACCCAGAGATTAAACAAGCAATGTTAAGTCCTGACGAATATGTTATGGATGCATTTACAGTAGCAGCATTAGGCAATGGTTCTTCTGACGCTGGTGCAAAACAATTGGATGATTTTAGATTAGCTTTGAGAGAGAAAGTATATGGTAAGGAGGCACAGCCAAAACAGGTTGATGGGGCTAAAGAACTTAGCCGACTTGCTTAATGACAAAAGAATATTTTCAAATACCACATACTGACATAGATAAGCATTGGGATTTATTTGCTGTATTAATACAGAAAGCTATAGATAAAGTAGATAACAATGACTATAATATTTTTGGAACATACCATAGGCTAAAAATAAATGAATGGCAGTTGTTTTGTGTATTAGAAGATAATGAATTAAATTCTATCTTTATTACATGTGTAACACCTTTTGATTTAAACTGTTATTTACATGTGTGTATAACAACAGGTATTGAAGGTAGAAAAGTAGACTATCAATATATGTTAGACTGCTATAAAGAAATAGCAAAAAATTTCAACTGCAATAAGATTAGTGCTATGGGTAGAAAAGGTTGGAAACGAATAATGCCTAAGTATGGCTGTGATGAGCAGACACTATTCACAATAACAATGGAATAATATATTATGATTATAGTAGAAAATAAAAATACTTTTGAAGATTTGTTAGGTTTAGAAATAGAGACAGAAGATAAGTTTCTAAATAAAAAACTTAACTCTCATGTTTGTTATAGTGGTGGTGGCGGTGGTGGTCAAAAACAACAAGACATTGCACCTACATTACGTCCTTATGTTACTGATGTTCTTAGCCGTGCTAAAGGACAAGTAGACGCTCCTTATCAAGCATATCCTGGTGAACGTGTTGTAGGATTTACACCACAAGAGTTAGCTGCTCAAGGTGGTATTCAACAGATGGCTGGTCAGTACGGCCTAGCATCTATGGCTCCAGGTCTTACATCTTCTGCTTCTTACTATCAACCTGCTTATGGTTATCTAGGGCAGACAGGCGAGGCTCTTGGTGTTGGAGCAGGTGCTTTAGCTGAGTCTGGTGACATCCAGCGTGGTGCTGCTCGTCAAATTGGTTTAGATGAAGTAGGTAAGTTTGCTTTAACAGGTGAAGATATACAAAGGTATATGGACCCATATCAACAAGCTGTAACTGATATTGAGAAAAGACAAGCACGACAGGATGCAATACAAACTGCGCAAGCTATCGGAGCTAAGTCCGCTGGTGCAGGTGCATTTGGTGGTTCTCGTCAAGCTATTCTTGAGGCACAAGCCGCTTCTGATTTAGGTACACGTTTATCTGATATACAGACTCGTGGCTCACAGGCTGCTTATCAACAAGCATTACAAACTGCAGCACAGCAACAACAAGTGGGTTTAGGTCAGGCTGCACAACAAAGAGCTAGAGAGCAACAGCTTGGTTCTGGTATTGCAGGACTTGCAGGACAGTATGGTCAACTAGCTGGTGGACTAGGTGCGTTGTCTGGTCAGTATGGTTCACTTGGTCAACAAGCTCTTGGTCAAGGTTATCGTGAACTAGGTTACTTGTCTGGTGTTGGTGAAGCACAGCGTGGTATGGGACAACAACGTGCTGACGTATCTTATGGTGAGTTCCAACAACAAAGAGATTATCCAATGCAGCAACTTGAAAGATATGCTGGTATGGCCTTTGGTGTTCCTTCTGGTTATTTACAGCAACAACAAGCTATGCCATCAGGATTCCAACAAGCTGTAGGTGGTATTACTGCTGCAGCTGGTCTTGGTCGTGGTCTTGGATTCTTTAAAAAAGGGGGTGATATAGGTAAGGGTGGTTTGTCTACTGTGTATAGAAAAGCTGGTAGTTCTATATTAGAAGATTTATCATTATCAGAAGCATATCAAAGATACCTTGAGTTGGCGGGACAAAGAGAACCTTTTGATAAAGAGAAGGAAGAGAAAAGAATTAAAGAAGATAAAGGATTTGCTATCGCTCAGTTAGGTGCTAATATTTTAGCTGCTGACCCTAGTCGTGGTGCATTAGCTGCTATTGGTCAGGCTGCACCTTCTGCTATACAACAATTGTCTGCTCTTGAAAAAGAACGTACAGGTCTTGATGAGGCAGGACGTAGAGCAGAGATGGAAGAGCTTCTTCTTGAGGCAGGTATTATTGAAAAACTTAGAGAAGCTTCAGAAGCTGGTACAGTTGATGTTTCAGGATTTACTGGATTAACAGACACAGAATTTAGCAATGTTGATAGTGCTGTTTCAGAGTTACAGAATCCAGCTGTAAAAGATTTTTATGATACAAATCCTACTCAAAGATTAAATTTGAGACAACAAGCTAATAAGTTAGCATTAGCTGATGCTACTTCTGGTGTGGTTACAAACCAAGTACAGTTTGATGATGCAATAAGAAGATATTATACAGATTTACTAACCAAACCTTTGTCTCAAAAAATTCTTGATGATGATAAAAGTAGTAACGATAAAAAAGAAATGACTGCAGAAGAAATAGCAAGAAGAAGAAAAGAAAGAAGTAGAAAAGGAACTACAAAATAATGTCATTAAGTTTTCGCACAGAAACTTTTAGAGATACCTACGATGAGATTACTGATAAAATTAACTCAGGTGAACTAAAAGAAGAAGACATTGATTCTTTTGTTAAAAAGAAAGGAATTAATGTTGAGGATTTTTCTAGTGCGGAAAGTGACTTTCTTGATGCTCTTGATGCAGGTGAGGAAGATTTACGTGCAAGAACTACTGTAGCAGGTAGAACTGTTGGTAGGGCTATTGGAGAAGTAGGAGAAGGTGTTACAGCTTTTGCTGATGTTTTCTTACCAGAAACTGTTACTAATTTTGTGGGAGATGCAGCAGAAGCTGCTGGTGAATATGTACCAGATTCTGTAAAGAAACTAGCTAGTGAAGTCTTTGACCCCTATCACGGTGAGGGTTTGCTTGCTGGTGGTGAAGAAATTGTAGGTACTATAGGTGCTTATGTAATGCCAGGCCAAGCTTTTATAAAGGGAGCTAATCTAGCTACAAAAGGAACAAAAGCGTTGTCTCCTAGTTTCCGTGCTTTGATGACAAAGACAGGCAGAAACGTGGGTAAGGGAGGTCGTAAACTTTCTAAAGCAGCAGGTACTGGTACTGCTTACGCTGCTGGTGCTACTGTAATAGAGAATCCTGAAGAAAATGTAGTTAATGTTTTAACGGAAGCTTTTCCAGAATCTACACAGTTTATGGATAGATTAGCTGTTAACCCTAATGATAGTGAAGCAGAACAATATGTTCAAGCCTTTTTAAATAATATGGGTTTAGGTTCTGTGTTTGCTCCTATTGCTATTGCATCTGCATATAAGAAACCTATCCTTGAAACATCTGCAAAAGTATTTAAACCTATCGGAGATATTGCTGGCGGTCTTCCTTCATTACCTAAACTACAAGGCGCACCTGCTAGGTTTGCTGCTGCTCTTACTTCACGGAGAGGAACAGATGATACTCTATTAGGATTGATGGTAGAAAACAGTAATGCTGCAAAGGCTGCTCTTGTTCGCTCTGAAGGTTTAGCTCAAGATTTAAAAGAAGCTGTTAAAAAAGCTTATGGTAAAAAAGCAACTGATGAAAAAGTTATACAGCAAATTGATAGAGCTTTACAAGGTGAAGCTAATCCAACAATGTTAAAAAAACCTGTGCAAGATATTATAATACAGATGCGTAAGAACATTGATGAGCTATCTAGTGAAGCAAGTCGTGGTGCTAAAGGTGAGCTTAAAGCAAAGATGAGTAAAAATCTTGGTACTTATGTAACAAGAAGCTACGATATTTATGATGACCCTGTGTATGCAAAGCAGATGTCAAATGCTTGGAAAAAATTTAAACAAACAGGAGAAGACCCAAAGGGTGTTTTTGCTGGTGCTTTAAAAAGTTTAAATGAAGTTGGCATTAAAGGTGATGAAGCTATCAATGCGATAGGTAAACTTATGAACAAACAAAATTCAACTGATGTGTTTGATTCTTTGTTAGGTTATTCTGGCGGTGTTACATCTGCAAAAAGTGGATTAAAGAAAAGCGATAAACTTCCCCAAGGTATTCGTGACATGTTAGGTGAAGTTAAAAATCCTTATGCTAATTATGTTAAAACATTTAGTAATCTTTCTGAGATTACAGCACAACAAAGATACTTGCGTGATGTAGCTGACCATTTAAAAACAAAAGGTTTGGCAAGTAAAACTGAGACAGGACAAAAAGACCAGCTTCTTTCTAATGTAGCTGATTCAAAGCTTGGTAAAATATTTGGTGGTGGTGCTACAAAACAAATGGATAATCCTCTTGAGGGTTTATATGTAACAGATGTTTATAAAGATGCAATTGAAAATGGTTTAGAGCTTACTAATCCAGCTGGTAAATATTCAAAAATGTTTATGAGAGCAAAAGGTCTTACTCAAACTGCACAAACAGTTTATAGTCCTGTTACGCACGGACGTAACGTAATGGGTAATATGGTTCTTACTTTAGCTAATGGTATGATTCCTGTTAAAGGTTTTAAAGAAGCAGCTAAAACTATTGCTCCAAAAGGATTAACTACAAGACTTTTAAATAAAAGTAACAAAGAACTTGCAGAACAATATGCTAGATATGTTGAGTTAGGTATTGCTAATAGTGGTTTACAGGTAAACTTTATTAGACGTAACTTAGCTGCATTTGATTCTGCTCCAGAAAAATGGTTGGAAAAAACTGCCCTGAGTCCTTTGAAGAAAACAACCAAGGGTGTCACTGATTTGTATCAGGCAGAAGATGACTTTTTTAAGATAGCCCACTTTGAAAAAACTCTTGACTATATTAAGAAGTCTAAAAAATATAGAGAACTTCCTTTAAAAGAGCAAGAACGTATTGCTGCACAAAGAACTAGAGACTTAATGCCTAACTATAATCTTGTGCCTAAGTTTGTTAAACAATTACGTGGCGCACCTGTTGGTGATTTTATTTCGTTTCCAGCAGAGATGGCTCGTGTAAGTAAAAACTTAGCAAAGTATACCTTACAAGATTTATCTAGTGGTGATGCTGCTTTATTTGCTGAAGGAGCTAAACGTGCGGCTGGGTTAACGGCTGCTGGTGTTATGGGTGATTCTATTGCAGATATGTCAAGATATATGGCTGGAATTACAGATGAGCAAGAAGATGCAATTAATAATCTTGTACCTTCTTGGGAACACAATCAAGACAGAATATATTTAACAGGTATAGAAGAGGATGAGCGTGGTCATGCTGGTATTGACTATGTTAACCTAGGACCAATAGACCCTTTTTCTTACCTTAAACAAATAGGAAAAGGTATGCACGAGTTGATTGCAACTGGTGATGTAGATGAAGAAAAGTCTGATGCTGAACTAACTCGCATTGCTTTAGGAACATTTGAAACTGCTGTTGGTCCTTTCGCTTCTCCATCTATGTTAACTGAAGCAATGTTTGATTTAATAGATGGTAAAAGAATACAAAAAGAAGGTGGTCCTACTCTTACAGGACAGGCAAAAGCAGCTATTAGTCCTATCGTAAAAGTTATTACTCCTAAATTTATGGACCTTGCTTTTAAAAGAGCAGAGTATGAAAAAAGTCTTGAGAAATATGGTGACTATGCTATTAAACCAAACTCACTAGCAACGTGGCCTGAAGGAGAAGTAGATTTACCTGCTACTTTTGGCATTAAAAAACAACGTATGGATTTAACTGCAGGAACTAGATATGCAATTAATCCTGTTATTAGTGCTATTGATGGTGCAAGTAGTAAATTAAATAAGTATATTAAAAGTAATCCAAATTTAAATGTAGATGATGTTGATAACTTAACTAAACTATATGAAGAAACACAGCTTGGAAGAGCGTCGGAGTACGAAAGATTAAAAGCTATTTTAGAAAACTATCAAACTCTTTATGGAGACAGGTATAATGAGTTTATGGATAAAGGTTTATCTGTTGATGGTGGTAAAGAAATATCTTCAACAACAGAAAATCATATGAGTAATGCTTTACAAAGTTATTTTGAACCATATGAAATGCCTAAAACAGATATGCAAAAAGTATTACAAAGTCCTATACCATATGAGTTGTTTGACGAAATATATAGAGACTACGAAGGAGCTTATATACCATAATGAATTACGACAGGGAGAAACTAATTGACCTTATTATCTATCACGAGGGGCTGGAGCTTAAACCTTACAGATGTACGGCTGGGCATCTCACGATTGGAATTGGGCGTAATCTTGATGACCGTGGTATTACTGAAGACGAAGCCCGTTTTCTTTGTCAGAACGATATTGATATTGTTGAGCAGGAGCTTGTTGGAAAGTTTCCTTTTGTTGTGGGGCTTAACGAGGTACGCATTAGGGTTCTTCTTGATATGGCTTTTAATCTTGGGATACCTCGTCTATCTGCCTTTTCAAATATGTGGGGAGCTTTGGAAGAAGGAGACTACAAACAGGCAGCGGTGGAAATGCTCGACTCTCGATGGGCTAGACAAGTGGGACGACGAGCCGCCAAGCTCTCACAAATGATGGAGACAGGAAAAGATGGCTGAGTTTTCTAGTATAACAAGAACAGGTAAGCACGAACCATTTGGTCTTCATGTAAAGCGGGGCTATGTACAGGGTCACGAGCATGTACATAAATTTGGATTTAGTACGTCTGTAACTACATCTGCTACGCTTGTGTGGAATGGTGGTGGTGGTTATACTTATCCTACTTCTGCTGCAGTTCTTGGTGTTGTAGGAACCAGCACAACAGATAATTCACAAATAACTGTTCAAGGTGTAGATGGTAACTACAATGAGCTTTCTAATGTTGTAACTCTAAATGGCACAACCACGGTTACTACCAGTGGTACGTTTTTACGTGCATATAGAGCATTTGTGAGCGATGACAATGAGCCTGCTGGAGATGTAACAATTACACACTCAGGAGATACTGTAGCTATTATTAGTGAGGGCGAGGGGCAAACCCTAATGGCAACATACACTGTGCCTGCTGGTTATACTGCTTACTTGTATCAGCTTGTTTTTGGTGGTGCAGCAGAGGTTGCAAATAAGTATCAAACAGTACGTCTTAGAACAAGAGTTCCTGGTGGTATTTTTAGAACACACGCTAAGTATACAATTGCTACACAAACCTTTGAGGAAGTTTTTGAATTTCCTTTAAAGTTTGAAGAAAAAACTGACATTGAAATAACTGCAGAGGCAAGCTCACAAGTACAGCAGTCCTCTGCAATGTTTGATTTATTATTAATTAAGAATGTGAGTGTATAATTATGTTACAGAATTTATTAGGACCAATCGCAGGAATAGCTAGTACATGGCTAGAGGGTAAGCAGAAGAAAGCAGAAGCAAAGCAAAAGCTTGAGCTTGCTAAGATAGAAGGCGCAACGAAACGTGCAGCCAGTGATTCAGCTTGGGAAGAGAAAGCAATGACTGCTTCAGGTGACTCGTGGAAAGATGAGTTGTGGACTGTGTTCTTTGTAGGTATGTTGTGTGCATGTTTCTATCCACCAGCACAGCCTTACATTGCAGAAGGTTTTAGATTTTTAAGAGAGGATTGTCCAGAGTGGTTAAGCTGGGGAATCCTCGTATCAATTGGCGCAAGCTTTGGTGTTAAATCCATCGGCGCATTTAAAAAGTAGAGGTAAGCACAATGGAAAACTTTGACCCAGTTGCATATAGAAATCAATTTAAATCCGACAATAGTGGATTAGCTGGAATACCAGCTATTACAGAAGAGCAAAAAAATGAAAATCTAAAGAAAATTGCAGAATCTCTAGGTGTGCCTCCTATACAAGGTGTTGTTTCTACTAACCAACCTGCACAGCAAATGCCCTCTTTCTACCAACAACCTATGATGCCATATGGTATGATGGGTGGTTTTAATCCTATGGGTATGTTTATGAATCCGTATGGTGGTGGACTAGGCGGTATGGCTTACAACTTTATGAATAGCCCTATGCCTTTATACGGAGAGGGTGGTCAGTTTAAAGCTGGTGAATATAAAGCACCAGAACCTACAGCACCTGCACAACCTTCATTTGGTTTTAGTCCGTATGGTGGCTTTGGTTATTTCTAAACAGCATCAATCATTTCTTGAATCATAGTCTCGAAGGTGTATTTGGGTTTCCATCCAAGCACCTTCTTTGCTTTTGAGGCATCGCCTAATAGCTGCTCAACTTCTGATGGTCTGTAAAACTCAGGGTTAATATCCACGACAAGGTTATCGTAGTGGTCATAACCTTTTTCATTAACACCCTCACCTTCCCATCGTATGTTTATAAAGTCTGTCTTCTTAAAGCATAGCTCTACAAGGTCACGAACAGAGTGCATCTTACCTGTGGCTAGTATATAGTCATCGCCGTGGTCATGCTGTACCATTTTGTACATACCCTCTACGTAATCCTTTGCGTGTCCCCAGTCACGTTGTGCATCTAGGTTGCCAAGACTAATCTTATCTTTCTTTCCTGATATAACATCAACCACACCCTTCACAATTTTCTGTGTAACAAACTCATCTCCACGCCAAGGTGATTCGTGATTGAACAGGATACCATTAGAGCCGTGTAACCCATAGGCTTCACGATAATTCTTTACTGTCCAGTAGGAGAACAATTTAGCAACACCATAGGGTGAGCGTGGATAGAATGGAGTAGTCTCTGTCTGCGGTACTTCCTGTACCTGACCATATAACTCAGAAGTAGAAGCCTGATAGAAGCGTGTTGTCTCCATCATACCTAGTGTACGCATACATTCTAACAGTCTAAGTGTACCCAAACCATCCACATCTGCTGTATATTCTGGTATATCAAAGGACACACGGACATGTGACTGTGCGCCAAGGTTATACACCTCATCAAACTGGTGGGTTGAGAACAGCTTCATCAGACATCCTGTGTCTGTCAAGTCGCCATAATGTAGGTGTAGGTTAGGATTATCTAGGATGTGGTCTATACGCCTCATATTTGCCCCAGCAGAGCGTCTTCGTAATGCGTGTACCTCATACCCCTCATCAAGCAAAAGCTCTGCTAGGTAGCCCCCATCCTGTCCTGTGATACCTGTTACAAATGCAGTCTTATTTGTTCTTGTCTTCATTAATCCACGCCTGTATTTGTTTTCTGAATGAACGGATGTCGTAAAGTAACCAACCTAGTGGTACAATACACAGTGCTAGTAGTATAATCTCAATCTTCATCGTCTTCTAATTCCTCATCTTCAAAGTCTTCTGGAAAGGCTTCCATCAGTAGTTCATAAATCTTTTCTTTACCAATGATGTGCATTGATTTCTTTATTTCTCCTTCGAGAGAATCAATATCATCTGGTCCTTCGTCTTCTGCGTTATTACCCCTGACTCGTGATAAGAGTTCAAGTGCTTTAAGCGCAGTTTGCCCGTGTCCTTGAGACTTGGCTGCCTCATATTGTTTCTCCAATTCGTCAATGACATCAACGTCCGTAGTAAATTCACCTTCTAACTCCTTAATTCTTTCCTTAACATCCTCACGTTGTAGTAAGTTGTATCCTTGATTGTAAGCAGAGCGTTCACTGTATCCTGCTGCCTCTGCCGACTTAGTAGCATTACGACTAACGACATACTGCTGACAAAACTTTTCTTGTTTCTCTTTTAACTCTGGCATACTGCCTCCACAAATGTTCTGTATTCGTTCTTGTAAAAGGATTGCTCCCATAGTTGTGAGACAAGAGAGTCTTTACCATAGTAACGTAAGTTAAGTTGTATTGCTTTCTCTTCAAACATCTTCTCTAAGTCCTGTGCTAAAGCAAGAAGTTCACCTGTTGTGTAGAACTTTTCACCACCTGTCTCAACGTGTATGTACTTAGGTCTACCCTCTTCGTCCTTCTGTTCTTTCTGTTCGTCTGTAATATCTACGATGCTGCAATCAAAACCAAAAAGGTGGATGTTGTGGTAGCCTAGAGTATCCAGTAAGCCTACTGTACGTGTAGCTGCAGCAGTACCGCCAGATATTAACAACGCCCCATCAGAGATACCTGTGTCCTTATCAATCACTACCTTATCAGTAACAGACGTATCACGGATGCCATCAGTAAAGGCATGGAAACCTTTTATCCTATCTGTCTTACTCATTATAGTACGAGTAACAGAGGGGTCAGTCATTGATGCTACATAGAACACAGTCTCCTGTGGTATATCTTTAAACAGTTCTGTTCTTTTAACGCCGTGTGTACTAATACCTTCGATAGGTCTTGGGTCAAGTACAAGACAAGCATCAGGTGTAATACCCTTTTCTAATAGTTTAGGCAACGCATGTTTAACACACCATATCTGTGCGTTGTGTTTCTTACGTACATTCTTTAGACTTTTAAAGTCAATCACGCCACCAGAGACAACAGCAACGTGGTCATCAGTAGGCTTGTATTTCTGTACCCATTCGTAGTCTTTGATAAGCTCTAGGTTTTCCTTGATATTCTTTCGGATGTCATCACTAGGCATACAGTCTTTAGGCTTTACAACGATAGGTGTTCTGATAAGTTCGTTTGGTAAAGGCTTTGCATTCTTATCAAGTAGGATAGCAAGGTGTACATTAGAACCAAAGGCTGTCATGTCTTGAGAAGGTAGGATATATTTGTTTTTATCAGATGCTTCTTTAAATGTTTTAATAATACCAGCGTGTTCTTCTGGTACTTCTTTACTTTCTTCTTGAAAGCTGTAGTAATCATCAAACACAACAACAGGTACATTGGATAAGTATTTATAATCGCTGTTTACTGTATCGTAGGAGTGACCACCATCAATATATGCTAGGTCAACGTCATTAAACTGGTGTGCCTCCATTGTTTTCTTTGTGTCGCCTTTGTAAAGAGTAAAGGTAAACACCTTGCTGTTCTCCTTCATCTTATTAGAGAAATCTCTAAGCCTGTCGTTGATGGCGTTGTATGCATTGTGTTGTTTGATGTTAAGTTCAAGCTTGTCTGTTTCTTCAGTAGCATCCTCAAACAAATCAAAGCCACGATAATGAACAGCATCTACATTTTCAAAGGCAGCAAGAGCCATCTCAATAGCACGACCACCATTCCACGTTCCTGTCTCTACGATAGAAAAAGAGTTAAGCCCTTCGCTGTAGTGACGTACCATATCTGCAAGTTGCTTATATCTCTTTGGTCCTTTGACATCCTTTGCAACTGTATCTAATTTAGGTGTATCGAATTTAAGGTTGCCTTTATTGTGTATAAAGTAATCTTTAAGTGGAGAGTTTTCAAACACAGCTAGGCCACGTACACCATCTGACAGGTTGTGTGCGTGTGTACCATGTGCTTTGTAGATGTTAAGCAGACGCTCAAAGATAAACGAGTCTGTCCATTCACGATAGCCAAAGATTTCATCTGTATCGTAAGCACCTCGAATATCTACAAGCATAGACGCAGCATTATGCATCCCCATATTCCACCCTACGAACCCTGTCTCACTGTAGTCAATGTCAATGCGACCAAGGTGGACAACATCTGCTTCATCGGGAAGGAGCTTGGTGGCCTCTTCTGCTGTAAACTTCTTGGTTGTGATTGTGTCAGCGTCAAGCCACACCATCCAGCCATTATACTCTTGGTCAATCAGTTCGTATGCTAGGTCTGTGTAAGCATAAACCTTATGACAGAAACGTGTGGCATCCATTCGGTAGTTATATGGTGCTTCTGCAAACCTTCCGTTCTTGTCTTTGTTTCTTTCTATAAAATCGTTACGTGCTTTAAGTAAGTCAAGGTTACGATACTCAATAAAGTCTGCTTCTGGTGCATCTGGTTTATCGTAGGGCTGACAGCCGTAGCCATCGTAGTACACAATCAGCTTGAAGTCGTCCTGATTCCAGTTGTCTACCACAGACTGTAGCATCTTCTCTGCGTACACATCGTAGTGTTGTTTGTTAAAGCTTGTTACGAAAGTATATTTCATTATCCTAAAGTCTCCATCAATTTGTCTGTATATATCTTATCTTGAAAGAGCTTCCACTCAAAGGCGTACTCTTCGTCAATCTTTCTTCTGGGTTTCCAGTTATCAAACCAAGGACCACCAGTAGTAAAGTGAACATTCTTTGCTTCTACATTCACGGGGCTATGCCCGTCTAACCAATTCCATTCCTCGTGTATAGAACCTATCTCATCGTCATCGAGCCACGATAGTCTATGTAACCAACCACCAGACTTTAAGTTTACATCATCAACAGTAAGCTGTTTGTTCTTCTCGTGGTCACAGTTGAAGAGCATAAAGCTAGACCAGTTCTTTCTGTGGTACTGAGTCTGAGCAACGCCATCCATCTTCTTACCTGCCGAAGGACTGTACTTATGTTTGATACAGGATACTGCGTACTCACTTCTGCTACCATACTGGTCAAAGATTTGTTCAATGTCTGCACGTACAAACATGTCAGCATCCATAAACAAAGCAAGACCTGAGTACTGGTTAAGAGCAGGGACAAGGAAGCGTGTGAATGTAAAGTCTGTGCTGAATGGTTTCCTATCAAAGTAATCTATCTTTTGTTTAGGGTTTGACTCATCAACAAACAAGGCACGACGATACAATCCAGCACGACGCAGGGCTGGTTCAATCAAAGGTACAATCGGAAACTTATTGCAGTACTTTTCTATTGAAGCTACTAGAACTTCATAAGCTTGATGGTCACGAGAGTCATAGCCAACATAGATTGTGGGTTTCTTTCTACTAATCATCGTCTTTTGTTTTCCAATAATATTCTTCTGTGTCACCTAGCCTGTACTCGTATCCATTCTCTACTTGGTAGTATTCAGTGGACACCTTGAAGTCAGGCTGCTTCGGTACTTTAGGGGTGAGAGAGTTATCGTATACACGCATCCTGTTATTAGGATAGGCACAGTACTGACCATTGTCTAACTCCAATATATTAAATGACTTGTGTTCCTCTGGAACTTCTGATGTACTGTAGTCAACCTCGTCAGCAGATACATGATAGTTATCTAATGTACAAATATATTTACCACTAACTGTTTGATGGCTACGTGTAAATATTTCAAAGTCCATACTGCCAATAAACTGTTTATAGATAGTTGTTACACCATAGTCCATACAGTTCCAGAACTGCAAATCATTTAGGGGCAGGTCAGGTGTAGGTGTCTTAGGTTCTGATACAAAAGCACTGATAGGAAGCTTGTCGAACAGCGCACCATACTCAGGTAGGTACGTCTCAAAATAAAACGCACGACCAGGTAAAGACTTGGCTGTAATCCAATGTCCTTCTACAAACTCTCCATGTCCCTTCTCTAAATCGTAAAGGTATTCTTTTCTTACATATACCTTATTATTCGGAAGGTTCGTTATCAGTGTTGCCAAGGGGTATCTCCATTTGGTCAAGGTCTACAGGTGTCGTTGTCTGTACAATGCTGTGAATCTTTTGTATCACATTGATTGAGGTTTTAGCTGGAAGCTCTCCAAGACCTGCCATAATAGTGTTAAGTTCATCAGTAGTAAATGTAAGTGTCCAACTCTGCATTATGTTCTCCTTAAAAATAAAAGCGGTAGCTGACCTAGAGAGAGAGGAAAGGAGGCACAGCCAGCTACCACAACAATTATACTAAATTATAGTTAGTATGTCAACAAATAATTTTCAATGGCTTTTATTTTCTCATCAGCCGATGCAAGTTTTTCAAGCTCACCTTCAATAGCACCGATGATATCAGGGTGTTCGCCAATGCCTACAGATTGATTTAAGTATACATCTATGTTTGCCTTGGCGACAGCCACATCACCTTCTAGTTTCTTTGTTAATGCATCTAGTAACATTATTTAATCTCCTTTATTAACTATTGATGTCCACTACTTCACACGAGTCACCAGAACATGCTAGTGTTTGTGAGCCTGATGTTGTGTCTTCCTTCTCGTATTGAGAAAGCTTTGTCCAATCAATCTTCTCAGGCATAGCCGCAAGTGCTTCAAGGTATGTGTCCTCATCGCAGTCCTGATAAGGTGCTTGTGCGTAGGTGTGGTCACTGTGTGGTAGAAATGATACGCCTGAACAGATGTCAAAGTTATCGTATACCCATGACCCAACCTTGAGCCACTCCTCTTCACGCACAGTAATCGTAACAGATGGTTTGTGTTCACACCAATGCAGTGCGTAGGTTTTCCACAACTCAAGCTGTTCTATGGCTGTCATATCGTTACGAGTAATAGCACCCTTGGGGGCTTTGACAGGGAAGCTAAAGACAGTTGTGCTGTCAGGCTTCATCACACATGCCTCTGCTGGCACACCCGCTTCAGTTAGGAACTTCGAGAGAGGGTCTTTGTTATCACCCCGTACAGTGCGGATATAGTAGTCACTATGACGAGCATGAATGCCAGAGGCACTATCAACAAGCTGCGATACAGTGCCACTAGGCTTGACGCAGGTGATGGACGCAGATGGATTAATTCCAAGTTGCTCAGAAGTTTCGCTGTTTGTCTGTACAGCAATATTACGAAGCTTCTCCAGTAAGTTTTCAGATGGTCGAGATGTAATTTCATTATCCATAATACCTGTCAGGCTTACACCCAACAGCCTTTCTTCTTCAGTGTTCTTACGCCACACAGGACGCAAGTAAGGTAAATGTGTGTATGTGGATTGAATTGTACCGAGTATCGTAGCAAGTCTAATCTTCTTGACTAGTGTCTTCTCTGTATCAGTAGGACGAACCACAACTTCTGTTAGGTTACAGAACTGATTAGGGCGTAGGATGATTTCACTACAAGGGTTAGTCCCCCAATCCATACCAGTCTTACGTCTACCATTACGAGCCACGTGTTTGTCTGCCGCATCACGGCTGAAGATACCACGCTCACCTGACTTGGATTCCACAAGGGCAGTCCACTCACGTAGGAATGTCTCCATATCAGGCTTCTCAGTGTAGGCGACAGAGTTGTTAGACAAGGCACGTTGTCCCTCATTCTCCCACCACTGACCAGACTTAGCGTGACGCATTCGGTCATCAGATAGGTTGGACAAACTAATCATAGCACTGCGGCGTACACCACCTACTACTACAACCTCGCCAATCTTACACATGATGTCGTGACACTCTACGCTGTTAAGCTTACGCCCAGCCGCACTCTTGAACTTAGAGATGACAAAATTGAATAGGTCATTCAAAGGCTCTGGTCCACTAGCTCTACCGCCGAATGTCTTTAGTCTTGCACCAGCAGGTCTGATGTTAGACAAGTCCCACTTCGGTACTTCACCTGCATACAAAAGAGAGATAAGCTTACGCAGTCCTTTTGCCCAGCCTTCCTTGCTGTCTTGTACAACAATCATGTCTTCGACATGTTGCAAGTCTTCTGGAACAATCGGCAGCTTTTGAATGGACTGTCTTTCGACAGAGAAGCCTACGCCTGTACCACACAGGAGGATAAACATAGCCTCATCAAAGGCACGAGGATGGTCAACAGGTAGGTAACTACAGTTGTACACACATGTATTATCTCTTTCAGATGCAGCACCTGCTGTCATCAAGGCTCTCATGCTAGGCATAACCTGTAAAGAAAGAATAGCTTCGTGTATATCCAGCTTGTCTTTCAAGTCTATGTTTACGTTGGCAACAATGTTATCCATAAATCTTTGGACAGTCTCGCCCCAAGTTTCTCTGCGTCCTTCGTCGTCCATCCATCTAGCGTAACGTGATGTCGCAATGAATGTTTGGTAATCTGTTGGTAAGTTAGTGTTCATCTTTTGTTTTTCCATAGGGGTGTTTTTCCTCTCACAATATCTACATAAGCGGTGTCGTCTTTTGAGACAACAGAACTCGAATTATAGCATGGCCTTTCGACAGAAGCAATAAGCTTTTTAAGATACCACTCAGCTTTTTTCAAGTCTTCCACAGGCTTGCCTTTGTACTTGTATCGCCATGTGTATTTCATCAAGTTACCTTTTAGGTATCCCTGAAACTCTTCGGCTGACATGGATGCCTCGATAGCTTCGATACACTCAACACCCTTTGCGTTGTAGTGTGCAGGACTATTGACAACATCCTCTTCCTTAGTTGGTGTGTCCAAGGATTGCATTGATTCTCTTTCTGACATATTCTACCTCTCCTGATTTTAAAACTTTGAATGCAAATTCTCTCATGTATTCTGGGTCAACCCCAGCGTAGTCACAAACCTCCTCAAAGTCTTCTGCTGTTGTACCGAAGGATGCAAAGAACCAAGCCTTTGCTCTATCTCTTTCAAGCATAACATTCGTAGGCTCACCTGCATACTCTGGCTTGGTTGCATCAAGCAGTGCTTGTAGTATTACACACAAGAACAACGTCTGCTCTGGTGACGATGGGTCAGGTCTGAACTCATCTGTGATTACATTTATACTAGTCTGTTTCATATTGATTGTCAAGCCATTCTTCTGGGATGCCGTCAGATAGTTTACACCACCTGAATCCGTAACGCTCAGACCACTCAGCATAAGTCATGCGTCCTCCCTTTTGTAATTTATTGTTAGGTGCTTGGAATACAAATCGTATATCATATTCTGGGTGTTGCTTCTTAATGAACAGATGTTTCTTTCTGTCCTCAAGCATAAACCTACCTTTGACTTCAAGCATCACGCCATTAGGTAACACGAAGTCAGGGATATACTTTTTATCCTCACGCCATTCGTAATCTATTTTAAATGGCTCGTACTCAAACTTAATCTTAAATTTATGTAGCTGTTCTGCCGCCTGATATTCTGCTTCTGATTTGTATTGGTGTTTCTTTTTTCTTGACATTAGTAATCAGTTATCTCCTCTACATCAGGAACACGTGCTACCTTAGTAAGGTATCGTACACCATTAGAGTACTTGAAGGCACGTAGGTTATCCCAACATTTTGTTTTGTAAGAGCAGAACACACAGCCAATAGCCAGCTTACGATTACCTGAAGTACCATCAGGTACATCGTTGTAGCATCGCTCTGGTGGTGTATCAGATGCGGTCACGCCTTTTAGAAAGTTGATACGTTTGCTGGCATCTATCATCTCTAACTCATGCACCTTAGTAAGAGCAAGCTCACCACTGTTCTTATCAATAGCAAAGAATGCTGCCTCTGTGTCGCCACGCTTTGTAGCGTACGCACTTATCTGTGCAATGTAACCAAAAGGGTCGTCCTCTGTTAACCTGTTCTCCTTGAACTTCTTGAATGCAAATGATGACGCTGACTTGATGTCGGTTAGTACACCATCAATGATACAGTCCTGATGACCGAGTACACCCTCGACTGTTACCTCGTCTTGCTCACCCTCTACTGTGTGACCAGCAGCTTTGGTGAATAAAATTAGGAGAGCCTCCAACAGATGTCCCATAGCGAACTTAATCTTGGTCTGTCCATTAAGAGGCTCTCCCTCTACACCCTTTGCTCCATACCAGATTTGACGGTCTGGCTTACCGATTTGAGATAAGCGAAGGTTCGTCTTTCCCTTGCGCTGTCCCTCCTGAAGTATAATAGCCGCAGCCTCACGCACTTGAGATGCAAAGTCATCAAGAAACTCCTGCATATCATCTTTGTCTACGTCTACCCCCTGCTCTAGCATAGCATAGATGTCAGGGATAAGGGTGTAAATATCTTTTGTCATTTTAAATTCTCCCAAAAGGCATACACACCTACAGCAATGATTATTCCTAGCATAACATATGCGTATATATCCATCATGTTAATAACTACCTTACAAAATAGCTGTGTATTAGTTTAATTATTTTTTCTTGCCAGTACTTCAACCATTCAGCACGAGGGAAGCCGTAACCCATCATAAATCCTAATACACCTACTGAAAATAACTCAGCGACACCTGAATTGTAAATTGACATTTTAATAATCTCCTATAAGAATGATAGCGTCCCCATCCTCGTAGCTATCTCAAGAGCCAATAACTCATGCTCTCACCCGTTTGTATTATGCCTTAGAAGGGTACTTCTTCGCTAGGCATAGCGTTGTTAGATGCTGGTGCGGCTTCGGTAAAACCACCCTCAACCACATCCAAATCTTCCCCGTAGGATACAAGGTCAACGACCTGTACTTTCTTGAGGATACCAGAGACACCTGACTTACCATTCATCTCCCAGTTGAAAGGGGTATACAGTACGTTTACTGTGCTACCATTACCAATGAGTTGCTTGGTAGGATTCTTCTGTGCATCTACCACAGTAGGTGCTTCGTTCTCTGTACCATCACGGCGTTTAACACGCTGACGAATGTGTACAAAATCACCACGCTCATCGTCTTTGTTTTTGATGGTCAACCCATCAGCTTGAATAGCCTCACGATTGTTGTCATCAACAAGAATGTCAATGCCCCACTCTGGCTCGAATGTTGTGTTTGGTTGTTGGACGCTTGCCCAGTATGCTTTACCTGTAATAACTGTCATTTCGTTTTTATCTCCGTATAATTTTCGGTGTCGGTAGCACCATTGCCAGCCGACTACTATATAGTAACTCAACTCGAATCATAAGTCAAGAACTTTTTTTAGTGTGTCTCTGCCCAAGACTTTCCAAGTTTGTATTCACTGTCAAGTGGGCATCGAACTTTTAGTGATTGTTCCGTAAGCTTCATTGCTGTAGATGTAACACCACCAAGTTCTTCTGCATGTTCTTTATGCACCTCGAACTGATACTCATCGTGTATACTTGCTACAAGTTTGTAATCAAGCTTACGCTTAGTGGCTTCAATCGTAATAAACTTCAGCCATTCTTTACATACAATAGCACCTGCACCTTGCAGTAACAGGTTCATTGCAGCGTGGGTTTGGCGAACACGTAGTATACGTCCATCCAATCCCAGTATATACCCTCGTGAAGCAAGCTTGTCAACCTTGTGACGTAGCGTCTTCAACGCTGGCATATTATTTAGGAAGTTGTCAATCAGCTTCTGTCCATCTCTGGCTGTGCCGTTAACAATCTGTCCAATCTTTGCAGCACCAGCCCCATAGATAAATGCGTAGATGAATGTCTTTGCATTGTCTCTTGTGGGTAGTCCTGCCGCACGTTGGTTGGCGGTGTGAACATCACCCTCAACAACCTCTCGTGTGAAGTCTCTATCATTTAGGTAGTGTGCAAGCATCCGTAACTCTAATGAGCTTGCGTCGCTACCAAGAAGAATATAATTATCAGAGCTAGTAGTCCATACATCTCTGCACTCCTTTCCGTAGGGCGAATACACAGCAGGTATCTGTGCCATGTTAGGTGATGTGTGTGCCATCCGTCCTGATATTGTTCTAAGTGTTAGTACCTTGCCGTGAACCTTGCCGTTATCATCAACATGTTCTAGCCACGACTTAATCTGTGATGCACGTTTCTCAAGCATAAGGTATCGTGCAATTAGTTTAGCTTCGGGTATGTCAAGTTTCTCCAACACCTCCTCTGCTACAATCGGTTGCCCTTTCTCTGTGTGCTTGTGTGGTTGCCATCCTAAGTCCATAAGACGTTCCGCAATCTGCTTACGTGATGCAGGATTGAACACAGTCACCTTGTCCTTCAGTCTGTTGCCTGTCTTCTCAGAGTAGCGTTGCTCTACGATAGGTTGGAACACATCCTGTAACTGTTGTTTGATTTGCTCTGACTCATCGGTTAGCTTTGCAAGTAACTGCATAGCCTTTGGTTCATCAAGGGCAAAGCCATTGTCTTCCTGCTTGTCTATGATAGCACGTATCTGATGCTCAAGCCTGATGCTTCGTGGACTAAACTTCTTTAGTTCAGGTACTAGTGTTGTGTATACCTTTGCTGTCAACTCCACATCACGGATACAATACTTCAACATCTCGTCACTGTATCTTGAGAAGTCCTCGAACTCAATCTTAGCGAAGCCAAGCTTCTCACCCCATGCTGCAAGCGAGTGACCACCTTCACGCATCGGGTCTGCAAGTTGTGATAGTAATAATGTATCACGTATCTTAGACAGTGGTATGTTACAATCTAGTAATCTTTTAATAACAGGAGCATCAAAAGACACGCCATTATGCATGACCAGAATATCGGACTGTTCCAACAACGGCTTGCAGTGTTCCATATTCTTTTGTGTAAAGGTATATATGCGGTCATCATCTAAGTCCTTTGCTACGATACAAAAGATTTCTTTTGCATCTAAACTATCTGTTTCAATATCAACTACTAGTCGTTTCATCCTTGTACACTTTCAAAAAATCTTTGGCGAATAATTTCTGTATATTTAGAAGCCACATACGAGAGGCGTTGTGGTCGCCACCTGATACACTTCTTTTGCTGTCAAGATTATCTATTATTTTCTTTAAGTTGTCAACCTTAAAAACAAGTGTTGCAAAAATATCTTCTCCGATACATAGATTGTGAAACCAATAGTCTGCTTCAGTGGCGGCAATACCAGATGGTTTACCATAAGATTGATACTCAATGCATATGTTACCTGTGTCCATCCACATGCCTCGCTCGGACTTTACTTCAATCTTTTTGTCCTGAAGCATCTCAGACACAACATCTTCACGAACCTGTCCATACTCAAGGTCAAGGTCAAACTTCTTTCTATCTTCTGTCGCAGGTTTAAGTGTCATGTTCAAATCTCCTCATGTAAGCTTTTTCATCAGAGTTAAATCCTCTGGTCATGTTTTCACTGTTTGTTACCCATTGTAAATTTTCTATTCTGTAGTCGTGTGGGTTGTGATTAACATGGTCTACATAACATTTATTGTATGGGTCATCGTTATAAATAAAAAACATTGACACAATATTATGTAAGTAAAACCGCTTACCCTCAATTGTGAGGCATGGATAAACAGCACGACTATAATCTACACTTGGGTATTTTCCCGTCCACTTATTATAAACTACTGGCAGGTTGTTGTCTACCCCTTCTTTAAAAATAAACAGTTTATTTTCAGGAATAGACTTCAGAAAATTAACTCTGTCCTCAAGATATTTTGCGTAATGTTTTTCAGCATTTTGTATAATCAACGGGGGTTTTGATAAATCAAAGTAATCCCCGTCAATATATATAGCCTCTAATGTTTTGGGAAACAAATCCAACTGCATCAGAGGTATTCCTCTACATCAATGGTTTCAAAGTCTTCTGCATTAGGGTCGTCAATCTCAGTCATACGTCCAGTGTCTCTGTCGTACAACAGGTAAGCACCGATGCCTGTCTCACCTGCATACCTGTTCTTGAGAACACGAACTGTGGTGGTGTTGGCTACGATGGGGTCGGATGCTTGTTGGTCACGCTCCATTGCAATCACTGCATCACTTAACTGTGCGATACTGTGTGAGCCACGAAGCATAGACAGACTAATCTGTACACCCTGCTCCTGTCCCTTGTCACCATTGGCACGGCGTAGGTGGGACACAAGAAGCATACAGCACTGTGTCTCCTCAACCAGTGACCGAAGGGCAGTCATCATCTTGTCAATGTTCCTGCGCTCATCGTCACCATCAAGGCCAGACACAAGAATGGATAGGTGGTCGATGATAATGTAGCGACAATCAAGTGCTTTAATCATGTACCGAACACGAGCCAGTATCTCGTCTGTCTGAATAGAACCGAAGTGGTCGAAGGCAAACACACGGCCTGTGCCTACAGTTGCTCTCTCGTATTGGTCAAGTAATTCCTGTGGAACTGTTTCACGTACCTCGTCAATGTACAACCGCTTACCTGCTTCGACAGACATCAGGTGGAAGATAGTCTGCTTGACATTCTCCTCAAGGCTGATGATGCCGATGTTGCTGTCAGTGTTGTTGAGTAGGTGGTGTTCCAACTCACGTATGATGCTTGACTTACCAGCACCAGTACCAGCAGTGAACGTAACCAGTTCGCCTGTCCTCATACCATACAGCATGTCGTTCAATCCACTGTAAGGATATGGAACTGTCTCCCTGTTGTCCTTGTCATACAAGCCATCGAAGTTCTTGAGGTTGACAATACCAGCAGGAGTAAATGCTTTTGCATCCCACCAGTTCTTTGTGAACAACTCACGTTGGTTAGCCTTGATGTACTCGTTAGCGTCCTTCATTGACAACTGCATGATGCGGCATTTGTTAGGCTCAAAGATTTGAGCAACAGCTTCTGCTGCCTTCTTACCATGCTCGTCATTGTCAAAACACAGGACGATGTTGTCAAAGTTATTTAGGTATCCAAGCTGTGCCTTGACATCCCTGACTGCTGACTGTGCGCCGTTACGAACAGACACCACAGGCCACTTGCTTCCAAGCATTTCGTATGCAGACAGTGCGTCAACCTCGCCCTCTGTAATGGTGATGTACTTACCACTCTGCCTGAACAAGTGCTGACCAAACAGCGTGGCATTGTTCATGTTGCCTTCGGCGTGAAAGTTCTTGTCAGGATGACGCACCTTGTTGGCAATGTGATTGTTGCTGTCATCGTAGTATGGATACACATGCTTACCATTCATCACAGTAACACCATAAGCACGGCAGGTTTCCTGTGAAATCTTGCGGTCTGGTAGTGCTTGTAACTGTCCCTGTGACAGGGGCTGTCTAATGGTTTGTGTTTGCTGTTGTATCGTCACAACATTATTCCTTTCCTTGTTGGGTGAGGTATAAGTCTCACATGAGAAGCACCATTGGCTTCCGTCTTCGTATAATGCATTAGCATCTGATGACCCACACTTATCACAAGATGTGTGTCTAATCAGTTTGCTTTTGATTTGGTCTAAGTGCATTCTTTAATGCCTCCGTTGTTGTGTTTGTGTCGCTCATTATATCTGAATCATTTTCGGTGTCAACCCCCTCTTCTGGAAATTCTTTTTCAAAAAGTTTCATCAGGGTTGCGTATCTTTGCTTGATGTATTCGACAGACTTAGGCATCCTTTGTGTAATACTCCCCAAGCATTCCATCTTCATCATACACATGCATTCTTCCATCAGGTAGTCTTTTTGTTTTAAGTCCTACTGCTGAAGCAAGAGCCTCACGCATATTCAAGAACTCTTCTGTGCTAGATAAGTCTCCTAAAGAAGACACACCATTACGTCCTTTGTAAAAACACTTAACCATTTAATACCTCTTAAAGTTTTCTTCTGGATTTCTTTTAGCCACTTGAGATTCTCTAATCTTTTTCATGGCTTCTTTGAATGGCAACCTCTTAACACCTTTGGTTGTTTCATTCTGCATCTTGATTGCTTTCTTACGCATCTTACGTTCCTCTACATCCTTAATCATCTTCCTTTATCTCCACACCATTTCTTTCTTTAATCTTATCAAGAAATTCAAACCCCCAGATACCATAAACAACCTCTTCTATTGAGTCCATTAAATTTAAGTTATCTCTTTTCATTCGTTTGTCCATATCTTCGGTGGTGTTTTGATAAACAGCTTCCCACCAATGACATAAGTTTATGTGTGTCACCTCATCTTCCTGTGAAGGTGTTAATTTTATATCAATCATAGCCATGCTCCGTATCTGCTACCTCAAAGGCAAAGCCCACAGCCTCGCCATACATCTCATCAGCCTCCTCGTTAGCCAGCTTCTTAGCTTCCTTCTGCGAGTAGCCTTCGTCAAGGTATTGATGATATAGTTCACGGAACAAAGTTCGTTTGTCCTTGTCCCATAAGTTTTTTGTTTCTCTTTCCATTAGTTTATCGGATGCTCCTCGAATGTTTTCTCAATCATCGCTATCTCAATCTCCTCTTCTTCAAGTGTGCCGTGCTGTAAGAATGTTCTTTCTGCTGACGACAGGTCAGGGAAACACATTGACATAGCGTAACCCCTTTGCCAACGCCTGATGTGTTCGTAACCAACAGGTAAGTCCATCATGTTTAAGTCACTTGAGTATATTGAACGCCTAATAATTTTCATCGTTCCACCTCGCTCCTTCTTCTAATATAATTGCATTGCCATACACAAAGGTTAATGCGTTAGCACTCTCTTTATTTAGTATAGCTGTAGCCTCTTCGTTTATAGGTGTAGATGATGTTGGTGTATGAGCAAACAGAAGCTGCCTGTCCCCTTCAAGTACCATCATCTCAACATCAGAGCCTACAAAACCTTCCGCAATTATACGGCTAGGTTTCTCGTGTGCTTGGTTACACAGCACAAGTATTGCTGTAGATTTTTCAAACATATTATTCCCATTTATAAAAGAGGTGGTCATTAATTCTTACAATAAACTTTTTGTAAGAAGCCCATGCGGGTGCTACCTCTGTTGTGTGATAGTGGGTTGCCCCATCAAGGTGATTGTATGTGTTGCCCATGATGACCATCTCTGCGACATCTTCTGCATATCTGTATGCTACCTCATCAGTAGGTGTATCATCCTTGCCATCACAGTACCAACTGAACTGGCACTTATGTATTATAGGATGACCGCTCTCGTAATACAACCCCTGATACACAACACCACACACATCATCTGGGTATCGGTCATCTGCTACTCTGTTCATCACAACCTGCCCGACAGCTATCTGTCCAATCGTAGGTTGGTTACGTGCCTCGTGATATATGTTCAATGCAAGGCACAGTATCGCTTCTGCTAACATCATTGCCCCACCAAGTATATAATAATAAAAATTGATACAAAAACTATTAGTCCTAAATTATTCATCATCATTATGTATTCCAAATCTCTTCATGTTCCCACGCCTTGCCAAGACGTTGGCCTCTCCAGTAGGTGTTCTGCTTCTTACCTGTTGCATAGAAGTAAGTTCCTTTTTGTTTGTAAAAACAATCACTTGCAACCCAATCTTCATGCCATTTCTTAGCCATCTTCTTGTGCTTGTTACTCATCCTTTTATATTTCCTCGCTTGTTGGTACGTTTGCTACGACCAGTTGTTTAACTCTTAAACCAGTTATCTTTTCCCAGTCCCAATAGATTGCGTGTTCGTTACCCTTCTTGGGTATCTCCACTGTCAACTGAACGTACAGTTGCTTTGTCTCTTTTGTACGAGCCTTTGCCTTTGCTGGACTTTGTTTTTTTCTGGGCATACTTATTCTCCCGAAGGGTCTTTGCTATCGGGTTTATCTTCTGAATCTTTTGCGTCATTATCTACCACCAAATTAATGTAGTCAGGTAACTTCAATTCTTGTGAAGTCAAGGGCGGCTCGTCATTCTGGTAGGTCATGTCAAGCACAGTGTAACTGTCATCAGGTGTAAGGTCAGCAAGGGACATCTCCTCTTGAGCGATAGGACGTATGCGAACATACTCCAACCACTCCATAGGCATAACCTCATCACCAATGATAGGATACCAAGGCAGGTGTCCCACATTCTCTACGTCAGTTTCAATTACAAATGTTACTTCGTATCTTTGTTTAGTCATATCACTTCTTCTTTCGGTTGCTAGTGAAATTATATAAGTTAATCAAGGCGTTAAGCCAAACACCAAGCATGATTACTATCTCAGTATATGAAATACTGAACGGCATGTCAACCATTTTCTTCTCCATCCTTAACAAGAGTTACAACTGGTGTGCTTACCTTCAGCCTACTGCTTACAGGCTTGAGCGTCCCGTCAAGCATCATGTAATCCAGTGCTTGCTCCTTTGTCAACGCAGTCACCTCGTAGGTTTCTATCGTGGTTTCTCTGCACACAATTTTATATTTAGATAAAGTCATTACACTCACCTTCTTCAATCCTTCTTTAGTTATTTCATCAATAGTTCGGTGGCAACCAATACACACATCACTGTCGTTTAATTGGCACACATTAATACATTCAGTCATCTATTAAAGACACATCGTACACACGGAAGTCACCACTGTAGGGTTCTTCATTGTGCCACCTGCCAAGGTCAGCAAGGTGTCGAGCATACTCGTACTCATCCATACCTGCTGGCACATCATCGACATTGAACTCGACATACATGTCAACCTCCATCACACCTTTGGCTAAATATTTCTTAGGCATCTTCTAATTCCCTTTCTTCTAACCACTCATTGTAGTCTTCGACTATCCAAGGGAACTCATCCAGCAGAAACTCTGGGACTTCCTCACTTGGCGGCTTGTCGTAGGTGTAGCTGTAACAATCATCAGCATCTTCGGTAGCATGTCCTACAAACATCATGCCGCCCTCGTAGTAGCTGTGTTCAAAGGTGAACTTATTTTTCTTTGCGGCATACTGTAGTGCCTCAATAGGCGGCGACCATGCACTATCGAAATGTATCTCCAATACATTACCATCGTATGATGCACTGTGTACATCTATGTCCCACTTAGTTCCCCAATTTGAGACACACCAATCCCAATCCCAAGCACCATCAAGCGTCTTGGTTACGTCACCAGTACCATCCCAGTTAGTCCAAGTGTGTTCACCTACAGGTACAGGTCTTAGTACAGGCAGGAACTCTGGGTCATCTTTACGAAGGCTGTTATACAGCATCTGTAAGTAACCCTTGTCATCACTTTTAATTACTACATAATTATTACACCAATTAGGCATCTAACTTCTCCAATAGCTCTTTAATTTCATCGTCATCAAAACTTAATACAGTGAAGCTAGGCTCTGGCATATTGACAGGATTAGTTCCCAAGAACTTCACCATAGCTTTAGCTTCCTCAAGCGTAGTCTCACAGTCTACACTATCACCATCGTCATTGCAACCCAAGATAAGACCACGACCTGCTAGTGGCTGTGGACAATCCCCGATTGTAAAGAACGCTTGGCCTTCTACATATAGCCCCTCGTCATCTACGAACACACTATCTGTAGTGTTATCGAAGTAAACTGTGGTAAATATGTCACACTCTAGTAAAGAAGATATGTCCTTCCAATCTCCAGAGTATTCTACTTCTTCGATAGTATTATCGAATGGGTTAATCAGTATTGCTTGCATCATTATGCATCCTCTCTTTTCCATAAAAAATGTCTGTGGTCTGAATTAACTGTCCAGTGGTTGTCGTCTATCTCTGCCTTGTAACACTCATACACAGAGCAATACACAGTATCCGTGGAAGCATCACGCCACAGGTTCAGGTCAAACATTCTGTCGCCTACCTGTATGCCATACCATATGTCCTCTGGCTCTCTGTTGGTATTACACCAATCCTCGTAACTCTGGTGACTAAAGGCTGTCAAGTATCCTACTTCGTAGTCACTTAGTTTTAGTGTATCTGTAATCATAGGATATGTATATCCCTCTCTTTTCCTGCTAATGTATTTAACTTTTTGTTTAAGCATCATTCATGCTCTCCATCTATACGTCTGCCTAAGTTAGGTTGTGGGTTGTATCCCCAATCTATAAATACCTGCGGCTTCTTCTCCGCAACTTTGTATGTGACTACTGTGACTGTCAAGGCACACAGCAGGGCTATATGTCCTATCATTGACCACAGGAAACCAGACCAAGAACCGATCGCAATAGAGAAGGCAATCACCCACATGTAAGCAAGCACTTGTAATATCATGTGTCTTACATGTACATCTGGAATGTTCTTCAATGGGCTGAACCTGTGGTCAAACACAGTATTCCACGAATCGTAAATAAATTTACGTAACTTCATCTGATACGCTCCTTGTTATGCAATGCATCCTCTGCTAGGTGTGTCATCATGTCGAACAATCTTTCGGGCAGGAAAAACTCGTAGTCCTCGCATGTATGTTCTTCAATAAAATCAAGCACATCAGCTTCATCCATGTCCATCCAGTTGTCAGGCAGTTCGTCGGTCAGGTAGTGACCACTTGCCCAACATACTGTTGTGTCTTCAGGCATCTCTCTTTGTTTAAGCATCTTCGTCATCATCCTCTTCTACGTCTTCCATTTCTATCTCTAGGTCAGAGACTTCATGGTCTAGTATGTGGGTATCTGTAGCACAGATAACCTCTGGTTCGCTGTGATTGTAACCTAAGTTTTCCATGTCACGTTCTATCGTACTCGCTAGGTATCGCTCTAACTCAGCATTAAGCTGGTCTTCTAGGTCTTCCTCAGTATCACCGACTTCACCATAGTAATCAAGCCATTGCAGGTCGTCAAGGTCATACTCGTATCGTATCTCAATCGTTACGACAGCGTGACCAGACACACTGCCTCCGTATATTACAGGTCTTTGTTTAGTTTCGGACATGATGTTACTCCTCTGCTGTCCAGTATCCGCTATCATAGATAGCTTCTCGTATAGTATCTTGTACTTCAACCAGCACTTTACTTGTGTGTGGTCTTGTCTCAAAGTCTACATCACTATGTGATGCAATGAGTAGTTCTGCTAGGTCTTCAGCAGACACAGTTATAGTGTACTTTTCATCACTCATGTGTTGCTCACAAAATCTCTTTCCAAAAGAAAGTCTATTAGTTCTCTTGAATCCTCCGCTAGACTTCTAGCGTAGTTGTTGACTTCTCTTGCCGCATCAAGGTCAGCGACAGTTTCAAAGTTACCCATCCTATTTCTTAGGATGTCGAATATAAATTCTACCTTCATAACGAGTTCGTTATATTCGTCTTCAACCTGTGTTTGGTATGCTACATCTCTACTCATTGTGCTACGCTCCAATGTAATCTAAAAGATATTCTTTTACTAGTTCAATCTGTACCCCAGACATTACGCTTACAACTTTCAGTTGTTGCTCTGTCAGGATTTGTTCCTCTGCGTCATCGTCTAGGTAGAAGTACTCACCTGCATCATACACCCAGTAGTCAGCATTAGTCACAGCTTCTAAGGCACTGCGTACTTCTTCAATCATCAGCCAGTCAGGTTCGTGCCTACCCCAGCCATCTTCCATCAGCATCTCTGATGTGGTCATCATGCTATCAAACTCTGTCATAATCTACTCCATAAACGTATTCTTTAGCCATTGCAAGTAAGTCCAATACGTCAAAGCCATTGACCATGCGTATTACATCATCATCGCAAGAGTCTCCGACTTCACCATCATCACCTACATACAGGCTACACCAATCTTTACAAGGCACAAAGCGTGGATTGAACCCTGATGTGTCGAACAAAGCCACTTCCACAAGATGTGGATAGTTTGCTTCCTGTGATATAGAGAAACTATATCCTTGGTCTTGCATCACTGTAAGTGACATTCTAACATTCATCTTCATATCAAACTCCATAAGTAATTATGTAGGCAGTTTTAACACATGCCTAGGTGCTTGTCAAGCCGAAAGGTTTAGGCGGCTGTTAAGTTCCAGAAGCTACGCTTTGGGTTACGCTTCTCAATGTACAAGCTACGCTTGCCGAAGTGAACACCATTGGTAGTCTTACCCTTGGTAAGTCCGAAGCGACGGATAACTCCACGCTTGCGGTAGATGCCTTCGGTGTTACCGATACGAAAACGAAAACCTCTTGTGCCATCGTTAAGTGCTTTGAATTTAACCATTTTAAAACTCCTATATATGTTTATGGTTACTACTGTTACTAATATATTTATATAAGTTATTCGTAAGAACTTTATAACTTATTAAATTATTAGGCTACTTGGTTTGCGTATTCTGTACTTCCTACTACAAACCCCGTTCTGTCTTTCTTGGCATCACCTTTAGCATACAATGCTACAATGTGTCTAGGTGCATCCAGAAAGCGTAAGTCGTCCTTGTCTCCGTCAAGCAATGGTGAGCCAGCGAATGTCCCCATGCGATGTTCTCCAAATACAAACCTATCAGAGATATGTTTATGGAACACAACAGCAATGTTGCATCCAGTGTCCTTGTGTGCTTTCAGCACCTTGTCAGCATAGTCTAGGTTTGCTTCACTGTATGACAGTGTAAGGTGATAGTTCTTTGCTTGTGTCTTATAGACACGCTTCACTATCTTGGTGTAGTCGTAGAACTGAACATCTGGAAACTCATTCTCAAAATCAATATGATTTTCCCACATGATGTCGCTAGTGCCATTCAGTCTTACAACTGGCTGTATGTCACGCTTCTCACAGTATCGCTGGAACTTTGCAATATCTTCTCGTAACTGTTGCAAAAATGCAACACGATTATCTCTCCAAAGGATAGTCTTGCGGATACGTCCTGCTTGTACATTGGACATCTTGCCACGACCAGCAGTGTACAGACATGCTTTCTTGCATCCTGCAAGTTCAGCAGTCGGGCATAGGTTTACACCCTTCACGTTGTCAGCAGGTGCTAGGTACAGGATAGCAGTCAGATACTCTGAGCCGTCACCCTTTATAGTCTTGGCATTATTGCCAACAGATAACAGGTTGTAGTTAGACATGATAGTAATACTCCGTATTAGTTGCTAA
>WLWF01000439.1_pt1 | contig 40422 bp, 69 predicted proteins | sample 6718331 | NCBI WGS metagenome assembly WLWF01 (sample SAMN12718692, study PRJNA515312) | sponge metagenome | isolation source: marine sponge | host: Mycale hentscheli | place: New Zealand: South Island, Marlborough, Capsize Point | collected 2003-05-01 | reverse complement strand
ACATTAGATCGTTCTACAAACTTATCACACACCCTTTGAACCACTGGATCTCTGAATTTATAAGTTTTAAATTGTTTTATTTTTTCTTCCATATTTAATTTATCTTCCATACTATTTATCTTTTACAAATGTTCCGTTTTTCATTTTACCTTTGCGGTTTTTGATTTCATTGTAAGCTGAATCAATACAGTGTTCAATTGATACTCCACCTAAGTGAGCTAGGTTAGTTAATACAACAACCATATCACCTATTGCATCTTCAAACTCAGCTTGATCATCTTTAAGTACAGCTCTACCAAGTTCTCCAGCTTCTTCCATTAGTTTACAAAATTGAGTTTTAGTATCACCTTTATCATATAATCCTCTTTCATCTGCCCAATCTCTTATTAATTGAAATCTATCTGACTCTTTGACTTCTAAGTCTTGATAAGTTTCCCGTGTATTAACAGCGTTAGATTTTGATACTAATTCTGCTTTCATAGCTTCAATTAACTCTTGGTTTCTTTCTACTAGCTTAGCACTGAATTTACTAACATCTTTACTAGCTTTTTCGTATGTGTTTACAAACTCTTCAAAGAAAGCTTTGTTATATATAAAACTTCTTTTAGTGTTATACATTGAAGGCACAGCGTTTTCGGTTATCCATTTAACTGTTTTCTTGTTTAACTCAAATGTTCCAAATTTAGTCTCCCATTTTTCACCTAAGCTATCCATTAAGTTGCCTTTTAGTTTATTTAAAGGATATGGAAATGTTGATGTTTGTTCTGTTGCGTTTATTTTCATTTTATTAAATAAATTTTTGTATTTTTTTCTATCAACCTTATAGCCATAAGACTGTTGAAGTTCTATCTCTCTGTTTGATATATAATCTATATCTTCACTTTGATCAAGAACTTCGAACTCGTCTGACTTATAGCCTTGTTGTTTTATAACCCTATCTATAAGATTACGTGTGACCCCGATCTTTTTACCCGGGATGTGATACAAATAATATGTTATTTTATTCGTAGCTATTTGCTCTTTTTTGTAGCATTCCATCTTCTTTATTTTCGTTTAACAAATGTCTTTCGTATAAATGAAAGTTGTGTGCGTGATGGTAGTACCAACCAATCTCAATAGACAGTCTCTCTGCAACAACCTTTTGTAATTCTGAAAAACAATATTGATCATTACAGAAACCAAACCAGAGGTCATTAGAACGCATATATACAGACATATTCAGTTCGTTATTCAGTATTGTGAATTGAATTGCGTATGTACACGGTGTATCTTTTCTATATATATGTATTTCTTTACCATCGTATATTGATAACGCTGCTTTCCTAGTTGTTGGGTCATCTTTAAGTTGTTGTACAACTTTGTCTAGTTGATGAGCTCTTTCCCACTGATAACCATAATTTGAATTAACAAAGTTATTAGGACCAGTACTCATCTTTTCCCATATAGGAGGAACTTTACCATATATTTCACCTAGTTTATCTGTACTAGCATCACCTGATAAGTACCATTGCCATTCAGCTTCAGCGTACTCTTTACTCCAGTTTCTATGACTAGCAATTATTTCGTTTTGCCATGGTTCATTTATATAAAAACCTACATTGAATAGAGCTTTTGTATCTTGTACATTCTGTAATGCACCATGATCACTATTAAATATTTGATAGTAGTAACTAAATGCTGAGTTTGCAGAAGGAAAAACTGTTTTTAAATTTAGTATTTTCATTTGTTATATTTATTATAGTAAAACTTGTAAAGCTCAAATACTTTATCGTATAGCTCATCTGGTCCATAACTTTTAGGACTCATTTGCTTTTTACCGTTTACTGTTATTTCTATATCCCAGTCCCTGTTTCTATTGCCTGATGTACACGCTAAACAACCTATTGTTATCCCATGATTTATACACCAGCTATAAGCTTCTAGGTTTTCCGGGTTACCCCAATCAGGTGGTTTTGGTTCTATTGTTTTTGCTGGCATCTTCTTTTGGTTTTATTCCCATGGCATTTTCTCTTCCATAGTTGGTTGAACTTCAGGTATAAAACAACCTGATCGATGTTCCCATTTAAAGAAAGCTTCGCCTTGATTTTCACCTAAGTTTTGGAACTTTACTTTAAGAACTTTGACTTTAGTTGTCTTAAGCTCATAATCACGATGTACAAGAAGACCATGATAGCTAGCGTCATACCATTCACCACCGCCTTTAATGTTGTACATAGTTGGTTCTTCAATTTTACCATCGTTATTTTTATACATTTTAGTTGGATGAGCTACAATAAATACTAACACATCGTATTTTTTAGCAAATATCTCTATCTTAGTTAAGTATTCCATTGTGTACCTGTTAACGTCTTCTGTTTGACAGTCAACGTCCCTAACTTTATTATAAGGATCAATAACTAAGCACTTAATACCTTTGCGTTTAACTAGCTCAGCACCTTTACGTAATACAGACTCAAGTGTATATCTTTCCATGTCTATGAAATAGAAACTACTATTAACATGATCTGCGACTTGGTTCCATTTAGCACCACCAATATCACCTTTACTAGGCATATCACCCCATACTTTACGCATTAACTTGTGAGCATGTAGGAACGTAGGATGGTTTTCAGGAGATGCAAAAGCTGTTTTCCAACCATATTCTTTATTATAACCTACAACCATTTGATCAACCCAATCAGATTTACCTGATGACGGAATACCCGTAACAGTTATAAACTGACCTGTATATGTACTAAATATATTATCAAAGTTTTCTAAACCTATTTGAAACCCAGGTTTAAAGCCATTTTCAACAAAATCTGTAACATCATCTTCAATATCTTTAAATGTAGTTACATTTTCTAGTGGTACAGGTTTAGCTTTAGATATTCTACCTTTTAACGCTTCTTTACCATTTTTTAATAGATATTCATTTGCATCTTTACAGTCTTTAAAATCTACTAAGAAACAGATCTCAGCACCTAATCTACGAACAAGCTCAGCTTGTAAAGCTTGACCAGGAGCATCAGAGTCAACTGCTAGTATTATCTTATCTTTATCGTCAAAATAATCTATACAGTTATCTAAGTAATCTAAATTATTAGTATTTAATGTTGCACCATTTGGAACTGATACAGCGTTTGATACACCTGCTTCCATTAAAGCTAGTACATCCATTTCGCCTTCGGTTATTACACACCAATCATGACCAACAATATTATCTATGTTATAAAATACTTTTTCAGCACCTTTGTATAACTTAAAGTTTTTACGCCCATCTCTGTATTTTATATTAGTAAGTAGTCCACCAACAAAGTAATTAAACTGTATAGTGTTTTCCATCTTACCAGTTTGTGGCATAAACTCTTCGCCAAAACCAACACCAGCTTCATCTAAAGTATGTTTAGATATACCACGTGTTTTAAACCAATCTTCCTGTTTGCTTCTTGGATAATCAGGATTAAACTGCATGTCAGGTATTACGTAGACTTTCTCAGCTTTACCTTTACGTTTGTAAGTATGTAGTTGAAATGTTGAATCGCAATTATGACAAGTACCAAGGCCTCTCTCCCAATCATAAGATGAGCATTTAGCTTTTTTATTCTCAGCTTTCCTAGAAGACGAACACAGGGGACAAGTCCCCTGCGATTTACCTACGTCTAAGCCGTGCTGATTAAAGTTCTCAATTGTAAAACCATTGATTTCTCTATCTTCGACTTGCATATTTGATTATATTAAAATGGTAGATCATCCGCCTCTACCTTTGGCGCTGGTTTTTGTTGTGCATTAGCATCATAAGGAATTTTATCTGGAAATTCTCCATTAGTCCAAACAACCCTTACATTACCTAAGTATGTTTTAGCTGTTTTAGCCTCTCTTTCTTCCTTAGTTTGATCTACACAAACTGGTCCTTGTTGCCCAAATTGATCAGGTTCGTCATTGACGGTTATGGTAATAGGAAGATATTTTCCCTTCTTACCTATTATTATCTTATCTTTTGGGATGTTATCCAAGTTAATACTTGCTTTAATTATTCCTGCCATAATTTATTTTTTGGTTTTGTAATGTTTCTGAACTGATTTTGCTATGTTAAAAGCTTTTCTTAATTCAGGTGTTGAAAATTCTGTTACTCTTCTAGCATTATCTACTTCCTTGCAATAAGGGTGAAGATTGTCTGATTGAGTTTTGTTTGCGTAAAATTCAGTAACTGGAAGTTCAATTCCAGACACTGTACATCTTTTTGTTTTAGTTGCCATAAGTCTATTTTTTTATAGGGTTTGGTTAATAAAATACTGTTGGGGGTTAAAACCATCAGTTTTGTAAAATAAGTCGTAAGCTTCAGCAGCTCTTTCAACTTTGTCTTTTCCTGATCTATAGAAGTCTGGTGAGCAGTCAAATATACCTATTCTACCTGTTTTCTTGTCAATAGCTACAAATACCATATCATACCCAAACAACTCTCTATAAATATAAGCTTGAGAGTCGTAATTGTATTTTTTAGCATTCCATCTAAACTTGTCAAGATCACTAGTAGTTTTTAGGTCAACCACTAATTCTTCTTCATGATTTAATATATCAGCTTTACCCTTCCATTGCAGGTCGCATAATGTTGTTATACCTGGAACTTCATATTCTACATCGGCTAATACTGGTTGTATTAAATCTCTGCATACATCATTTTCCATCACGTTCTGAACTAACGCTTCTACCATATCTGCTTCGTGTTGTATTAAACACATTTCACCACCAGACATCTCTTTATAAACCTTAGTGTTTCTACTGGTAGTTTCTATTATCTTAAAGTTTTTCACTTTGTCAGGTTCTAGAATCGCAGTATGAAAATAACCACCAACTATAAAGTTAGGGTTACTTTTTTGAGGTTTATGTAGATCAAGAGGATTAGAAAGCAACGTTTTAATATTAGAATTACTTAGAAATTGTTTACCAAAATCTCCATAATAATGTTCATCATCACGTAGCTTTTCTATGATTTGTTCTTTTTTCATAAGGTTGCTTGCAATAATTCTTCTTGCTTAGCAGATACAATATATTTGTTTTTAATTGTATCTAAATCACCACCTTTAGCTATGTATTCCTTTGCTTTAGCTAAAGATTCGTTTGTTAACTTTTTCTTAGGTGATTTGCTTTTAGCAGCGTCTTTCCCATGCGAATTTGTCGCATCACTGTCTTGGGTGTCGTCAATTAGGAACAAATTTCCTAAAGCATATTTCTTTCCATAAGAAGACGCTGAACCATACTGTTGAGGTCTTTGCATACCTTTTTGATTAAGATCTACACCAACTATAGCTGTAGATTCAATACGTCCACCACCTGGCTCTCTTAATGTGGCTGTAGTTTCAAGTACAGGATTATCTGCATCGCCTAATAGACGTTCAGTTATTATCACTGTAACTCCTAGCTCCTTTAAAAAGGGTTTTGTGGCTTCGAGGATGTCTTCGGCAGATCTGAAATAATACTTACCGAATGAGTTAAATCTTGATTTCTTTGATTTGAACTCAGTTTGGATTTTGGTTAATTTTTCGTTTATGTCCATTCGTTATTTATTTAATTAAACCTATAATATAATTACATGTTAAAAACACAATTTACACAGCTAACTTACAGATAGTCAAGCACTTGCGAGTGATCGACATTTTCTATAAGTTTATCTACAGCTTGCTTTTTTAGCTCTGAAACTCGTACATAAGCACTAATTCCAGGTATATTCAAATACGCTGCGATTTGCTTAGCTGAGTGTTTTTCACAATCTAAACCATAGCTTAATCTTAAAACTTCAAATTCAGCAATAGTTAAATGTTTCTTTAATAAACTAACTAAGTATGCATTTAATAAAGCCATGTTGTAAGGTTCAGACTTATCAGGTATTTGATAAACTGAATTTTCATCTTCAACTGGTTTATTATCTATACTTAAAAATATACTATTAAAAAACATTCTAACCATTTCCTTGTCCTTTCCACCATCTCTACGGATTTCGTTGAGCTTGTGTTCTGGAATACGCATCATAGTTCTAGTTTCATCTACACTTCTGCGGATTGCACCTTTAATGCGTTTAGCAAAGAATGACTTTAAAGTTTTTTCTTGATCTTCAGACTCAATTAAGACTAATCTATCAAGCTTGTCTACAGCTTTAATTAGTCCAAGACTTCCAGACTGAACTAGATCCATTATAGACATAGTACCTGAAGCTTCTTGAGCTGTTGAAAATTTTCTTGCTATATTCTCTACTAATGGTAAAAATAAGATTTTTAACTCCTTATTAGTATAATCGACCCAGTCTTTCTTAGGTATTCTTTTTATACTTGATTTAACATCTTCCTTGTATCGAATATAATTCTTTACGTTATACTTCTTCAAGTTGAAAATTTAATAATTGTTTTTCCTTTTTCAATTCATAAGGCATGTTTCTATGAATAGTTCTATCAGAGCAACCAAGCGTTTCAGCTAGATTCCTGATAGTTATCTTTTTACCAAAATCATGTATTTCTAACATTGTTTGGTAAATATCATCTTCGTGGACTTTTCTACCTCTTCCTACGAGCTGTCCAACGATACTTAATTTCTTTTCCACTGACAATCCACAAAACTGTTTAAATATAATCTTCCTAGCTCTATTTCTAGGAGGAGTATCTAAATCAGACATGTAGACTTCATATAATATCTTTTCGAATAATGGCTTATCTACTGTGAAAGTAACAAATCCATGACTCTTTTCGCAGATAACTTCTGCTAATGCTTTAAAGGAATCTTGATCTAATTCCGGGTTTAAATACCACAAAACTAATAAGTGCCACTTGAGTGACTTATATGTTGTGATCTTTGCTTTACTTCTAAATAGTTCGTAACAATCGTGAGTACCTTCCTGATAAAAGTAACCCCAATCATATTCTCTTGTTGCTTGGGATATATCAGGTAACGATCTATATATTATACGATGCCTATCTAAATAGCCTGTATTCCTATCTTGTGACATTAGCCCCTTACTCATTTATATAAGGGCTATTGTCATCTTTTAGTGTTTGATACAAAACACTAGATAATAAAACTTTATTTTTTAATTTGTCTTTCATTTAATTTGGTATTTAATTTCGCTATTTAATCGGCTATTATTAAAATTTCTTCAATCTTTCGTTATATTTAACAAATAACTCAGACTTTATTTTTAGTTCAGTTAAGTCTTTTTCAAAAAACTTATCTCTAAAATAATCATATTGCATATAACTATCTCTTAACTCTGTTATTCTTTTTTCTAAATATTTAACGTGAGCTATTTTTCTTTTGTATTTTTTCATATCTTTAGATTTTAACTCATCTTTTATCCATAATTCTAATTCTTCATTCATAGTTTTAAAATATAATACCAAGTTTTGCCCAAGGTATTTCTTTATATATTTGTTCATCTTTATTCGCTACCGTATGCTTTTCGCCTATGTAATAATTCCAATAAGCTGTAGTTGACAATTCATCTTTATATTCATCGGGCATGCATTGTGGTGGTTGGGTGAAACCATTACTTGGTATACCATTTGGTAATCTGTATAGTGGTAAGAAACATTTGTTAATTGATAAATGTATCTTGCCGTATCGTTTAGTATATTCTTTACCTAATGCCATCATGTGGTTAAACAACCAGAAGTAGTGCTCATCACTTTCACGTGTCCATATAGTAGATGGATGGTTGTAATGAGCTTTTTTGTAAGGTATATAACTATTGTCATAATCATACTGTTCAGCATAATGATGATGCGCTGTACAAAGCATTTGGGCTGATTCTAAGATCATCTTAACAACATGTTTGTTATATTGTACATTAGCTGCAATAGCTGGGTCTCTATGTAGATAAAATATATTCATTCATAGTTCTGTATTAGTTCTACTATTTCGCACCATAGCATCTCATCTATCAATTCTTTGTCTATCTCTGGGTACATAGCGCTAGCTAATTCCCAAGGAGAATCGTATTTTATTTCTTCTTTATTCATAATATTTATCTAAAATTTTATTAGCAACTTCCATGCTAATTTCGTTATTTAAGTATAATTCAAATATTAATTTTCTCATAATTTATTCATAATTTCTTATACATTTGAATAGCGGGTGTCTGTAAGAGCCAGCTTTAGTTCTTTGAAAGTAAGTAAAGGTAGCACGTTGACCTATATAGTCATTAATGTTATTGAGCATACCTGCAAGATCCTTGTAGTCGTAGCCTTTACCCGGTGGGCAACCGAACTCTACACCTTCGTCATCCTGCATGATGAACTTACCAATCGTGCCTTGCCTCTTACCTTTACCTAATTCATAACCCACGATCATAGCTTCAGCATCATCAAAATCTTTAAATTTCATAAGATCCCATGATCTAGTAGGTTTATACAAGCCTTTAGGGTTTCTATAAATTGAACCTTCATAACCTGCTTTTAATATTTTATTGTGTAGTTTTTTAGCCTCTTTTAATGTTTTAACTAAGTGAGAACCTGTTAAGATAATATGTTTAGGGTTTATTGGTCTAACGATAGTCAGGTGTTCAGAAGTAAACATATTGATGATTTTATCTAATCTTTCTTCATACGTAGGACCTAATTTACCGTTTGCAGTTACTGCTATATCATAAATGTGATATTGCACTAATTCTTCAGCCTCTTTTCTGTGTTCATACGTAGGCTTAGTTTTCTTAACTAATGAAATTATCTTCTCAAAATCATCACTCAGTTTATGATTATACAATTCGCCATCCAACCTAATGAATGGGTATAACTCAAAAAATGGTTTTAATGTGTATTCTAGATGATCTACATTTTTAAACTGGTTTCCTGTTCTAGAAAAAGCACCATCTTTTGTAAATATACATCTCACTCCATCAAGTTTAGGTTGTATAATAGCAGGAAATACCGCTTTATCAGGGTTAAACTTATGGGCTAGCATTGGTTTTATTGTCATAGTTTTTCTAATTTATGTTGTACTGCTTTTAGTTTACCAAGGATTATAGCTGCTTTTTTGTAGCCTTCTATTGAATCTTCACCTTCGTACATCATCAGTAAAGTTTGTAATCTCGCTAATTCACCTATCAACATCTCTTCATCTGTAATAAAGTATTCTGAGTCATCCATTATTATAGATCCTAGTATTTTTTGATGTAGTTCATCAGTTTCATTATTTTTATTTTTTGTTGGAATATCTAAGTCTTTTAAACCAAAGTTTACCAACAGTTTGCTGACTATTGAGTCAGATAATTGTTCTAATTCTTTCTTTGTCATTGTTTGTTTATTAATATTATCTATGAGTGATCGTATTTAGATTGTAAATCTTCATTAGTGCCTACAAATATAACTTTATCTTCAAAAACATCATATATAGATACGAATGTTGGCTCATCTTCTTTAGGATATAAAGTATATATATAGTCTTCCCCAAAATCACCCGGTGCTCCATTACATTGCTCTAGATATATACCTCCTGCCCCATCTTTAAAATGTTTCACTAATTGAGCAGCTAAACAACCCGCTCCGTTAGCGAGTTTTCTATTTTTCCAGTTTTTTAAACAAATTCCGTTTACTACGTTAAAATCGTCTAAGAATTCAGCAAGATCAACTCCGTGACCTTGTGGATATCCATCAAATTGACGATACATATTTACAACTGATTTTTCAGGGTGTAAGTGACCATCTGAATAAGATAGTCCTTTTTGTCGTGGTATTACCCTTGTTAAAGATCTTGTTCCCATGTTAATTTCATTTTAATTATTAATTCTTTCTACCACGAAAAGCCCGTACTAATAGACGTCTGTAAGCCACTTAAGGTTCCATCTATTTTGTACGAGCTACCGAGTTCCGGTTTGTCCTTCGTGGATAACTAAACTACTCCATATTCTTCATTTAAATATTCTAATTCTTTTAGTGTTAAGTCTACTTTATCTAAAAAATAGCTAAAATCATTGCCATTTAATATATCATTAAACATTTGATTTGCTATATAATCTTCAAAATAACAATCGTCATAAAGATATCTTTCAATGTAGAATGTTCTATCACCCCATCTAATGTGTTCATTAAATCTTTCTGCAAGATCATGGTCGTAATAGTATACGTCTTCACAAATACTTACATGTTTAGTATCATTAGTTATAACAAATAAGTCATAACCATCTGCACTGCATTCATTGTACACTGTGCAATCTACATTATCAAAGTCATTACCATCGTGACTTATGTCTAAGTCGTAAAACTCTTTTACTATTTCTACTTTTCTTTCATCATCCATTATCTTCTGTGGTTTAATTCTATTATTAATCTATCGTGTATTTCTAAATACATATCGTTCCATAAGTCGTGCATTTTAGGGTCTGAAGTTACGTCGTCCATAATATCTAACAGCTCTTCATTTATGTAATGGTTTAAATCATCTTCAACCTGCACAACTAATCTTTTAACTATTGCTTCTATTCTGTGTTCTATTAAAGCACTTTCGAACTCAACAATATCGTTTCTTCTTTCTTTTTTAGTCATTTGCAATATTTTTCATTACTTCGTGTAATATTTCACCATGGTGTTCATGATAGAACTCAAACCACTGATCTTCAAACTCCTCATAACCTGCTTCAGTTAAGTAGTTTTGTGATTGGAACACATATCTTTTACTCATTTCTTCACATACCATTTCAAATATTACATCATCAAAGTGTTTAGTTATTTTATCTATTATTTCTATTTTAGCTTCTTCTATATAGTCACGTTCTACATGTTGCTTATGATAAGCATTTCTCTTGTCTTTTCTGTCTTCAGGATAAACATCACCGTCGTGTTCACTTGGATCATTATAGTAGCTCTCACCCCATAGTTTTTGATGGCATTTTTCAAGATGATCTTTTGCTTCTTCTTGTGCTTTAATGAAACCTGGTGATGGTTTATAATATTCCTTAGTTTGCCTTAGTGCGTTCATCCATAACTTTTTTTCACTTTTTAAATTCGCCATAATTATATTTGTTAATTTTTACTACCAACCTAGTTCGTCAGCTGCTTCTTTAGGTAAATACCCTATTTGTCTACCTTCTTCTAAGTAAACTACATCTTCTTGTTTATACCCATTATCAGTGTATTCACCGGGTTTATCTACTGTGGTTTGTACTACTCCATTTATAGAGTACTCAAAAGGCCAACTTGGTTGAGACGCAAATCTCACTGTTGCATCTTGCTCCATATATTTTAATTCTTCTATTAATTCTCCTACTGTCATATCACTTTATTTATAGTTCTTGATTTTATGTTTTTCGACTCACACTTTTTGCATTTAGTTTTTGGTTTAGCAAACAACGTGTATAGCACTAACCAGTCTTCTGAACAGTCATTACATTTATAATACTTCATTTGTTTTAAGCTATTTTATATCTATGACCATCTACTATAACCTGTATTTCTTGAGGTTTAGGTATGAATGGTTCTACGTATTCGTATTTCACATGTGTTCTAACCTCACTAAAGTAATTTTTAATAAGGAACTTAAGTAAGAATTTCAACCTATCTTTTCTTTTAGGTATTAGTATTCTTTCGTATACATCAAACGTTTTAAGTTCACCGATGCCGTTTCTGTAAGATCTTTTATTTGTTTTTCTTTTATTTATTTGATATGGTAACCAATCACCTACTTTTCTTACATAACCTGTTTTGTACTCAGCAAACTGAAATTTCTTATCTGGACATAAAGGATTTTTGTAAGGTATTTCAAATACTGTAGTACCATTTTTCTTTTGTCTATCTGTAGTTACATCTTTAATGTTCATAGCATCAAAGATTTCTAATATGTGTTTTGTTTTCATTCTATTGTTTTAGTTTCAAATAAGTCGTCTGCCCACACGTTAATTACATCTTCAGAACCGTTTGTAAATACTCTTAAGTCATAAGCTTCTTCGATCGTTAGATCTCTGTATCTACATTTAGTTTTTAATGTTTTTATTATATGCCTTGTAGCTACTGGGTATTTACGTTTTTCTTCTAGTAAATTAGCTCTGTGTTCAGTCTTTAGTTTTTCGTATAGGTTCATTTATAGTTTTTCTAATTAAAGGTTCGTAATTTTTTGATAATGTATTCCATATAACCATAAGTGCAGTTAAATTGTATATATAACTATCTTTTGGTCCTCTTTCAATTACCATTTTAGCATAGTCAAAAGCTTCTAATAGCGTTTTTCTATCGCCAAACATAGCTTGTGGACTTAATCTTTCTTCTCTGTTTTCTTTCATAGTTTAGTATATATTACTTGTTTATATAACCTAGACTTAATTAAGCCAAGCGCTGTACCTGTCATATCATTAGTTATTATTGTTTTAGTGATAACTTTGTTATCTTGATCTGTTAATTTTACTTTATATTGCATTATTTTAGCATTGTACCGTAACCTCTACGTCTAGTCATACGAGCTATAGCAGCTGCATCTTCGCTAGATAAAATTTGTATACTGTTACCGGTTTTGTGATTAATAATTGGTGCACAGCCGTATCGCTCAACTGTTGAACAATTGACACATACTGTGTAACCTAAGTCTAGTCTACCCTGAGGTATAATATTTTTACATTTACATTTCATAATTATTGTATTTATATATATTATCCGTGAGTGATCGTATTTATATTGTATTTATTTTTTTAGCGTCAAATACTTTAATACCTACTTCCTCAAAAGCTTTTATAACTGGTGGCCAATCATCTATAGCGAAGTAGAACTCAACATTAGGAAATTCCATTTTAAAGAGTTTAAGTGTTTCTACTTTCCATTCAGCTGATTTCGTAAACTGGTCACGTGTTGGTTTTAGCTGTATATTAGTATATTTCACATTGTTGACTTCTAACCACTCTTTAGTTGCTTCTAACATGGTCTCTGGTCTAGCAGATAATATAAATATTTTATAATCTAATTCCATAAAGACATCAAGTATAAGTTTTACTCTTTCGTTAACTGTGTCAAAAACAACTAACTCAGGAGAGAATAATATGTCATAATTACCTCCTGACCTATGATATAACCTATTTCTTATCTCATGATTAGCCAAAGTATCATCTAAGTCACAAATTATTGTTTTAATCTTACTCATATTATTTAGTTAATTCCATTATTAAATCTTGTATGTGGTCATATCTTCCAAGGAATTCACCGCATGTCTCACCGAAGTCAGTTTTTTTATACACGTGGTGATCTTGTTCTTGATGTAACAACCTGACTATCAGCTCGATATCCGTGTTGTCCAAGTAAAATATCTTACTTTCACTACCTGGACCTAAATCTATCTTCATCATTTCTTACCTCCTCTTTTAGATTTTTGAGCTGTTTTAAACTCGTTAATTTCTTGTTTTTTAAGAGTTATTTGTTTTTGAGCTTTTTTCATTGACTCTTTATTCTTATTTTCTTGGTGAAATTGGTTCCAAGAATATAAATTTTGCAATTCTTTGATTAATTTTTGCATATTACTATATTAAAACGAAGTGTAAGTGTATTTTCGCCGTCCAGACACTATTAGTGATTTGCATTTAAGCCGGTCACTTCGTATATTTATTAGATTTACCTCGTGTAAATCTTTTAGAGCGAGAGAGAGGATTCGAACCTCTCATGTCTAGAACAGTCTGTCGCAAGCTTTAACTTGTTCTACAACACCTGACCTCGCTGTCCAAGCTAAGCCGTCACTTAGCATTTATTCTGGTATAAAGCTCAAACCTTTGTAATTAAACCAAGTGTCTCCTTTACAACCAAAGTCGTTTGGTATATCACCTATTGTATAACCTTTGTATTTTTTGCCGTCTAGCGTTATCTTTTTTCTGTCGCTAGGATAAAATTTAATTGTTTTCATATATATATTATCTATAAGTAATCGTATTTATATTGTATCTTCTACGTAACTCCTTAAGTATCTTCTAATCTCATAACCGAGATCAGCATCATTAGGATTTTTTTCTATTATTTTGTTCAAAGCGATAATGAAATCATCGAATTGAGCAACTACTCTTGCAAATTCACTCATAATTTAATCTTCTAAATAGCCAAAACTAGCTGAGTTAATATCACTATGATCAAATATTAGAGCATATAGCACTGATAAGAAACCATATAAGAACATACCTGTTATAACAACAGCGTATAATCTAAATAATCCCATCACTATGATCTCTGATGTAGATTTACTTTGTGTTTTTGTTTTTACTTTTTTCATTTCTTTTATCAATTTCTTTTTTAAAATCTTCTGAAGTTATTTTACCCTCGAATAAGGCAATGACTAACCGAGTAAAGTCATCACCATTTTTGTGTGTAATTTGCATTATACTTCAGCTTCTTGTTCAACATCTTCAGTCTCCTCAACTTCTTCAACTACATCTTCAACAGGTTCTGCTAAAGTTAAGTTAACTACAGCAGAGGTTTCTCTTAACACTTTTGGAATGTTATTAGTTGCTGTGTATGACTTGTACTTGTCCCAGCATGGTAATTCGTTTAGAATTGGTTCCATGATCGAGAATGCTACATCGTGGTCATATTGTACATTGTCACCTTTTTTGTTAGTGAATTCTACTACTACTCCTTGTCCTATTAAGGTTTTTCTTAGGACGAACCTTTTACTTTTTAAAGTTTCCATATTATTTATTTTTTTTATTTAAGTTATTATTTAATTCTTTTTGTTCTTTTAACCATATTTTTAATTGCTCAATTGGCATATAAGATGATGGTCGATTTATGTATTTTATTTTCATATATATATTATCTATCACTTTTCGTATTTAGATTGTATTTATTATCTTGGTTGAGTGTTGCTTATTTTTATGTTTTTCTTTTCTATTATATTTCTTTTTATTTACATAGACACTCCTTTTCATAGCATCTTGTATTTCTCCTTGAGTTACTATTATTTTTTTCATATCAATTCTTTTTGCTCATTTATATATTCAAAAGTGTCTTTCACTTTGTCAATTTCATAAGTATCTAAGTCAATTAGTAACATAACATAGTTCTCAACATTTTCAAAGTGAAAATCTTCACCATCACTATTTAATACACATTTCTTAAAATCACCATTTGAGAGTGAAGTTTGTGGTAGTAATTCAAACATTGGTGAGCTTGTTGGTATAATAAATATTTTGCTATCAAACACCATAAATGGTTGGTTTAATTTATTTAATAAGTTTGTTAAGTGTGCGAGTTTTTTTAATTTTTTCATATTTTTTTATTTATATATATTATCTTTCACCTTTAGTATTTAGTTTGTAATTTAAACTCTTATTTGTGAGCTAACTTCATTGCTAATAATCTAATAATAGTTATTATTGTAGTGTTCTCATGAGTCTTTGGACCAGTGAGGTTGTAATCATCTAGTTGGTTGAGTAGTTCATTAGCATTCCACTCATAACTTTCATATAAGTCATGAAAACTCATAAAGCAATTATAACCACTTAGTATATCAGCAAAGCTCTCATGGTCTAAGTAACCAATTTCACCTTTGTATTTTAATATTTCTATTTCAGAGGTATAATGGTTACCAACTATTTCTAGTGATCCAACTATTGAGTCACAAATTAAGTCATTTTTCTCATTTTCTGTTAACTTCCATAAGTCTAAATTTAATTTCTTCATAAGTATTATATTAAATTTATTGTTGAGTTAAACTCATCCCACATTGCTTGTAAACTAGGACTTCCATCATAGTCATCAAGTGTTAATTCTCTAGTAGTTCCATCTTCATAAGATACAGTGATTAAGTCAATATCATGCTCATCACTTAGATCTAGTGTTATTTTATTTATTTTATTCATAAGTATTATATTATATTTTTATATTTTATTTATTTTAGTTATATATATTATCCACACTCAGCAGTATTTAGTTTGTAATTTTATACTTCAAAGGTGTATAATTATTAGTGAGATAAAAAACTAGTTGAGGTATACCACCACTCTTCTCTATTTCTAAACAAGAAATAATAAATAAAAGTGTGACACTAGGCTGTTAATAAGTAAAGAGTAAGGGGCAATTGTCACATTTTTAAATTTAATTATCTCCACCATTCCACATAGTAATTTCAGCTTGAACTAGTAACATAATGTTAGTTTCCTGTTGATCCACTTTCAACTGACTTGGAGTCAGAGTAGATAAATAGTACATGTCTTGATAGTTATTCTTCTCTCGAAGAGCATACAGTCTTGCTCTAATGCAGAGCTCTTCTGTAGCAGATCTCAATTTTTCCATAGTTTAAATTTTAGTATAGTGAGAGGAATCGAACCTCAGTTAACCATTCACTATAAGATCACATATTCATAAATATTTTTATTCCCTAAAAGTATGATCATCAACATGGAATTTAGTAGTTAAAAGTTTTTAAGATCTAAGATCAGTGAGTCAGTTTCAGCAATATGTTCAAGGTATATTTCACCTATTTCTTCAGTCATTGCACCTCTGTTAACATCTTCTAAGATCCATGATTTCATTTCATCAAGGTTTTCCCTTGCTTGTTGAAGAGTTGTAGGTCTTGATTGGTAAGCATTGAAACCCATTAGTGAGAACAATGCTATTGTTATAGTTATATTTTTCATATTATTTTGCCCAAGTAGGTATTTTATTTGAGTTAGTATAAGAACCATATTCATTGAAGCAAGACATACTTAGTATTTTTTCTTGATTATTTGAGAATACTTCATCATGATCATAAGTATAAGTTTCATTTTTTTTGTTGGTAAATGTAATTATTGCATTTTGGCCAATTAGTGTTTTAGAGATAACAAATCTATTTTTTGTAATTTTCATAATTATTATTTATTTATTTATTTATTTAGTTTTTATTTATATATATATTATCCAACATGGATAGTATTTAGTTTGTAATTTATATTGAATTTAATATTGATTTTGGTAATGAATTAAGTTGAAAGTATATTAAACCTTTTATTGTAATTGAACAATTTATATTTTTGAATAAGTGTTTATTATTATATACATCATTTAATTTGAAGCCAATATATTGGATTTTATTAATATTTATTTTTTGAGTTGATATTTGAGTTGAAATGTGATTTGCCATAATTTTTATTTTAATTTAATTTTTATTTATTTATTTTATTTTATTTATTTTTTATTTATTTTATATATATATTATCCAATTGACTTAGTATTTAGATTGTAAAAAGTTAAAAAAATTTGGCAGGTAAAAATATTAATAAATTTACCGGTTAAATTTGTTTATGATTTCACAGAATATCACGTACAGTAAAGTCTACTCTTCCGATCCTATTTCAAAATCAGGCTGTGATATCCTATCAGAAGACAAATATGGGATCGATATCTAGATCATCGGCTTCCATTTGGGATCCATGTCTAGGTATGCAAACCATAAAGGATCAAAGGTCATTTGGGTTTCATAGATCTTAGATTCTCTGTCTACACAGTATGTAGAATCATTTTCAGATTGATTACAAAGATCAGTGAAAGTCTCATTATCAAATAGATCCACATGATGGATTATCTGTACATAGATCTGTCCCTCTTCGATCCCCATGCATTCATCACTGTTACATACATCGAACTCAGTGATTAGTCCGTTTGATTTCTCCGATAGGAGAGTAATCATTTGATTGAATTTTTCTTTCATCATAATTTGATTTTTATTTATTATTTATTTAATTATTATATATATATTATCTTATATTATTAGTATTTAGTTTGTAATTAATTTGGGCTAAGCTTAAAATGAATCCACAAGGATGCAGGTCATTATTAAGACAAGGGTTGAGGTTGCAACTGCAACAAAGAATTCAAATGATGTGTGAAATTTAGGCATAATTGTTATTTATTTGTTTATATTAATATTATCTGTTATGTAAAGTATTTAGCTTGTAAATCATAGGGATATTAGATCCTTTATGAAATTCTCAAGACGATCTGTCTGTCCTGTGTTACAGGGATGAATTCAACTACTGTGTCTGGATTCGCAAGGAGAAAGTTGTATTCAGACCGACCGATCATCTGCATTAACATCCAGTTGCTCCATTGATCCTTCCAAAATGGTTGTTTCTTTTTTAAATATCCATTAAGGATTTCAGCATGTGATAGATCTGTGTGAGCTACTACATCATCACATAGTTGGTTAAGAGTAAATTTATTCATATTACCGATCAGCGCTGCGATCATGAAATCGATCAAGACATCGTACTGGATATCTCCACTGCTGTCGAAAACAGTTTGAAGTCTTATTATAGTCTTTGAATCTATCTGATCTTCGAAGTTACGAACTACATCAGCTCTGAGTTGATCTATTGTGAAGGTTTTCATATTGTATATATTAATTGATTTATATAGATATTATCTATTGTGTCTAGTATTTACACTGTATAAAGAGAGAAGAGAGGGAGGGGAGGGGGAGGGATATGTGAAAGGGATATGTGAAACAGTAGTCTGAAATCATATATGTAACAATAAAGGGTAAGGGAAACGCAAAAACGTTTATGTGAAATGAAAAAAGGGAACGCGGGGCCGGTTTTATGAAATCATTTTGTTTTTAGCTGTGAAATCCCCAGGAGGGGGGCCAACCCTATACTTCTAAATATCTAATAATTTTTTTAAAGTGTGACAATAGCCTCTATAATACCTAGTAAGGGCCTAATGTCACGTTTTAGTGAATGTAAATCTAGTAAATTACGTGTGAATATCCTGATTAACAAAGAAATTAAAACCAAAACCAATAAATATGCCAAACCATCCACCATATAAAACACTAGGTGCTTCTGATTTTATAAAAAAATACAGTAGCTTTGTACCTAAGACGGAAATAGGTTCACCAAGGTACAATAACTTAGTAGAATCAGCAGTTAATATGCAAAAATTAAGGAAATTTAATTACAAAGTAGATAATGCTGGTAGAATCACGCCAAGCTTCGGTCAAAAACGATCTTCTACAAATGCGATGATGAAAATAATAAACAAATAAATAACGTATATGGCTATAATATATACATACCCAACGATCGACACTATAGAAGGAGGAGACTTATTCTTAGTTTCAGACGTTTCTGAAGAAAATGCTACTAGAAAAGTTACAGCTGCAGAGTTTGGAGGCTATATACAAGCTACATACGGACCAGGTACTAACATGTACCAAGCTGACGGATCTTTAACTGGTAACAGAACAATAACTGGGGCTGGATTTGGCTTAGCTATAAGCGGTGTAAACCAATTTATTGTAAATTCTACAACAACAACGCATACAAGTACTGGAGATCACTCTATAAATGCTGATGATGTTAATATAAAGCCTAGTGTAACTGGTAAATTAAAGATTGGTAACAATTTTGACGGTAGCGAACTAGATATACAGAGTACATTAAAGTATAAAACTGCTTCCGCTGGATTAGGTAAGGTTGCTACTAGTGATGCAGATGGCTTTGTATCTTGGGAAGTACCTACTACAGGGACAGTCACCAATATTGCTACAGCAGGAACAGTAAACGGATTAACCCTAACAGGTGGACCTATAACTACTACAGGCACTGTCACTCTTGGGGGAACACTAGCTATTAATAATTCTGACTGGGTAGGTACAAGTTTAGCTATAGCTAACGGAGGTACAGGAGCTAGCACAGCTCAAGATGGAATAAATGAATTAACTCAGTCTGGTGGAGCAACTACAGGCTACGTACTAACTAGAAACGGTAGTGGTAATGCTGTTTGGGAAGCTGCTTCAAGTATATACGCTTCTTCAGGGACAATTCCTACAACTACTGTAGCAACTATAACTGATGACTTAACATGGACAGGTGGTGTAATAAAGAGGACAACTAATGGTGTTAATATAGTTGAAGTAACTCAAGCAAGTGATTTACCTGCAACTCTTGTAGCTAATACTACTTACATCATTAGAGGAACTATAACTACATCAACGGCTATAACTGTTAGTTCAGGTAATGCTGTTATTGGAACAGACAGATGTGTTGACAATATAGTATATACAGGTGCAGGTAATTTATTTACTGTTACAGATCAAAGTTTTACTCTAAGAGATGTTGGGCTAAAAGCAACAAATGCCACTGGTAAGATATTAGATGCTACAAACATAACACTTGCCGCTGCTGATAACAATGGTAGAACTAAGGTTTTAGAATTACAAAACCTATTAGTTAGTGGTTCAACTAACGTATGGATAATTAGAGGTTTTGAACTTGTAGATGTTGGTAACTGTTTATTTTGGTACATATACGGAGGAACAATAGGTTGTCAGTTCCAAAGCTGTAGAGATTTAGAAATAAGTTCTTGTGAGTTTTATAATTGGTATGAGTTAGGTACGCCTGCAAATATTGATTTATATAGACTCATTGAAATATTACCAAATCTATACTCTGTAGGTAATGGAGTAGTTAATATTAATGCTTCAATAATACATCCAGAAACAATTCAATATGGGTTATGGGTTTCTAACGATGCAAACCCGCTCTTGTCAAGTACGACAGGTTTTGGTACAATATCTTCTAACACATTCACAGATACAAATCTAACTACTGGTAGGTTAGCGTTCCTTAATTATGATGATCAAAATACATTTATCATTCAAGCAAATCAAGGTATTACGAATGGCAATGCTTTTGCTACTCTGAATTTATCGGGTAATTTAGTTTATCTAGATAACAGTGTTACTAATCCTATAGTTTTAAAAGGTGCTAACACTGTTGGTGGCGGTGGATTTACATCCCCAATAACTTTTCCTTTTTCACAAAGGACTATAAATACAGCTGCTGATGGTAGTATAACGTACAACAGAACATTAACATCTAACTTTTTTGTATCAGTTTCAGCTACTGTTGTTACTTCTGGCACAGCAACAGTAACAATTAGATTGAGGAACAATGGTACACCAATAACATCGTCTGTTGGTACTACTGAAATAAAAGGAGGTGTTGCAGATAGTCTTTCTTTTAGTGTATTAGGCACAGCGGTTCTTGGCAATGTATTTGACCTAGAAGTTGAAACCTCAGGACCTGATGACGTGTTAGTTAGTAATTTAACATTAAACGGGTATAATTTTTAATACAATAAAACATAACAATTAAATTAAATTAAATGAATGAAACAATAGTGAAGCACCTCAACTTCGGAGAGGATGCTAAAGGTAAAATATTCGAAGGAATAGAAAAACTAACTAAAGCGGTTAGTTCTACACTAGGTGCTAGTGGTAAATGTGTTATATTAGAAGATGGCAATGGTAACCCACAAATAACTAAAGATGGAGTGACAGTTGCTGATTCAGTGATATTGTTAGATCCAGTAGAAAACATGGGTTCTAAGCTACTTAAAGAAGCAGCTAGAAAAACAGTTAAAGAAGCTGGTGATGGAACGACTACAGCTACAGTATTAGCACATGCTATACTTAATGAAGCTGACAAGCTTGCAGGTTCAGAAAGTCCTAGAGACTTAAAAGATGGTATTAACAGTGCCGTTAGTAAAGTTATACAATACCTTGAAAAAGCTTCATCTGGAGTTGTTGGAGATGTAATAGAACAAGTTGCAACTATATCTGCAAACAATGACAGAGAACTAGGTTGTGTAATTGCAGAAGCTTTTAAAGAAGTTAATGAAACTGGCGTAGTAATGATGGAAACTCATGATCAACCTTTAACACATGTAGAAAGCATTGAAGGTATACAATACGATGCTGGATTAAAGAACCAGAGCTTTATAACTGATCCTGTAACTGGTAAGGCGGAATTGTTAGATGCGTTAATTTTAATCATAGAAACTAAAGTAGATAACATAAGAAAGATACAGCCGATATTAGAACATGTAATAAAAGAAAAAGAATCATTACTTATAATAGGTGATCTAGAACCACAAGTGTTAAATGCCTTAGCAATGAATAAGGTTAGGGGTAATATAAAGGTTAATGTAGTTGACGCACCGCCTTATGGTGTTAGTAAAAAAGAAACATTAAGTGATATAGCACTAATGACAGGTGCACAGGTTGTTAACGAAGATCTTGGAGATGATATGGATTTGATAGACATTAGCTTCCTAGGTAGATGTACTAAGGTAACAACATCTCACGTAGACACTGTCATACAAGTAGAAGAAACACCAGAAGAAATTAAAGAGTTAATAAAGACTGTTGAAAAGCAAGTCAAAGATACAACAAACCCAAACTTAATAGTTAAACACGAGAAGAGACTTGCCCGACTAAAAGCAAAAGTGGCTATAGTAAAAGTCGGTGCGAATTCTGAGGTTGAGCTAAAAGAAAAAAGAGATAGGGTTGAAGATGCTATTTGTGCTACAAAAGCTGCAATAAAAGAAGGTATAGTTCCTGGTGGTGGTATTGCGTTACTTAACGCTTCACAAGCTATCACAGCTAAAAGTCCTTCAGAGCAAGTATTACTAAATGCAATACAAGCTCCTTACAAAACGATACTAGACAATGCTGGTATCAATAACTATGAAGCGCCTTCGTACAAAGGAAGAGGTTTAGACGTGGTTACAGGTAGAACGGTAAATATGGTAAAGTCTGGAATAATTGACCCCTTACTAGTTACCAAGAGCGCTTTACGTAATGCAGCTTCTGTAGCTACTACTATATTGTCAACTGATTGTGTAATCAATAATCTAAGATCGAATGAAGGCAATAGGTAAGTATATAGTTATAGACGAAGTTAAAGAAACTGAAACTAAAACAGATGGAGGTTTATTGTTAGCTGAAGCACAGAGAGAAGACATTAGGTACCGTAAAGGTATAATAATAAACACAGGAACAGATGTGTCTGTAGTTAATAGTGGTGATACTATATACTACGACAGGCACGCTGGATTCAATGTAGAGATAAATAAACAGTTACATAAAGTAATTAAAGAACAAGATATAGTAATAGTAATATAGAGGTTATGAGAAACAAACGCCAAGCAATCAAAACAGGTAAAAGGTTAACTCATGGGTCAAGTGTTGGAGACTCTAGAAATGTAATTAGGTTCAGGAGAGACGGGTCTATAAAAAGCAAGACACATAAAGAAGTTTCTAGTACCAGTAATAATTTTGATGGATCAGCTACTATTAAAGTTGAAAAAACTAAGTTTTCAAAGTCAGGGAACAAAAAGACAAAGAAAAAGATTAAACATAGAATTGGTCCCGCTCAAGCATTAATAAGTGCTGCTGGTGGTTTAGTTGTAGCTTCAAATAATAACAAAAAACTCAACACTAAAGTAAACAAGGTTTTAGGCGGACATCCAGTTAAAAAAATTTTTAAACTATGATAATAGATGAGAAAACTAACCTCATCTGACTTAAAAGATCTAGGTTTATTAAAACATTATAGGATTATACGTAAATGGGCTTGTAAAACGTGTAATCTTAATGATGCAGACCTTGAGCTACTAATGTACTTAGAAGCTATAGATCTATTTAGAAAGCAAGATTTTAAAAACGGTACTTACTCATACAGTTGGGATAACAGGCGCTGGAACAGATTACTAAAAGAGGGTTGGATTGTAGTGTGGAGAACACGCAACAGAACCACTCAAAAGTATAACATTTATAAAGTTTCATTTAAGTGCAAACAACTAATAAGTAGAATGTACCGAATTATGCTAGGTGAAGAGGATATACCAGAGATTAAAAAAGTTAAAAGCTACTCTGATAAAACTTTACAAACTAGCATATCATATTTAAACAAAGATAAAACACGATAGCATGGCAGACAAAGACGGACAAACAGGTGGGGCTTACGCAAATCCTAGAATAAACGTAACGCCAATAAGATTAACTAATGGTAGTAGTAGCGGCGCAAATCTTAATAAAGAAAGCAGTTCTGCTATCAACGATGCTATGGCTAAAGCTACAGGACCTCAGTCAGGCTTTAATAGAGGTCTTAAAAAAAGAATTAAAGGTGCAGATAATATAGCTCAACAAACTAGGTTAAAAATTAAGTTAGATAAGAAAGAGCAAAATCAAGAAAAGAGAGCTCAGAATAAATTAGATAGAAACCCTGAATATGTTCAACGTGCGTCTGATAAAGCTGAAAGCAAAGTTGATGCTAGTATAAATAAATTAGATGCAGCAATGAACCCATTTAAACCAACTAACGGATATAAAGCTAATGGAGTTAAAAAGTCTATGTCTTCAACTAATCTAATGAACGAAGGTGGTGGAGTTTTTGGATTATCTAAAAGTGTGGCCAACGGTTCTACTACATCAAAAAGTTCACCTAATTTAAAAGTAAACAATAAAAAAGCTGTCACTGGTTCTATACAACAAGCTCCTTCAAAGCAAAGCAACTTGTTATCTAAAGGGGTTGTTAATAGTATTAGATCAGCTTCCAAAGCTCCAAAGATGAAAGATAGTATTCATTCAAGAAGTTCTTGGGGTATTAATAAACCAAACACTGAAAAATATTTATAACATGATTAATCCAAGTAGACAATTCGCTCAACCAATGACTGGTCATGCGGTACCAAATAAAACTATAAATCCAAAGATGGCTCAAGTAGCTCAAAACATCGAAGGAACACCTATACAAGCTCAACCGGTTATACCTAACCTAGCAGTTCCAGTTGATCCAGCAACTCAAGCTGTCAATGATGCAGTAGATTTAAACAACACAATAATATAAGTTATGCCAGCATACGGAAAGAATCAAGCTCCAGCAGGAGTAAATAAAACTAAACCAGGTAAAAACTGTGGCACTAGAACAATGGTATCTAAAGATGCTACTATAAAACCTTCTTTATCAATAAGCGGTGTAGAATACAAAGGTAATGCAGTGCTAAACGCTAACAGGTCATGAACTTAACTGATCTTAAACTGTATTGCTTAAACGCAACTACATTTACTATTAGTCTAACTGACTGGTTGGAACCGACACTTAAAATGACTTTATTAGTTGTTACTATAGGTTATACCGCACACAAGTGGTATGCCTTTAGAAAAGACAGGAGTGAGGGTAGCGATGGGTGATTTAACAACTAACTTTAGTAAATCAGAGTTTAACTGTAACTGTGGTTGTGAAATGCCAGAAGATGTTTTTGAAAACGTTGAGGTACATGCTCACAACTTGCAAACATTAAGAGACTTTTGTGGTTCATCAATAGTAATAAATAGTGGGTATAGATGTCCTACTTACAACGCTAAAATAGGTGGAGCTTCAAAATCACAACACATGACTGGGAACGCTAGCGATATAGTTGTATCAAACATGTCTGATGATGAAGTAGCTGATGTAGTTGAAGGTTTAATTAGAATAGGTGCTATTGAAGAAGGTGGCGTAGGTAGATATAATACATTTACTCACTATGACAGAAGAGGTACTAAAGCAAGGTGGGATAATAGAACTAAATAAATGAAAATGAAGAAATTATTTGAAACAGTAAGAAGATTTGTAAACTCTCCATTAATGAGATTCTTATTAGCATTGTTAGCAATGTTAGCATTGATTATAAAGAATGAAGTGTTTATGAGTGGTATAGCTTGTGGTATTGCTATTAGAGAATTCCTATTAGCATTTAAAGAAAAGTAACCGTGGCTAAGAAAAGTGTAGTAGGAGATGTTAACCCTTACCCTGGAACTTCAGACAAGGAGATAGACTTTAGAAAATCCTTAAAAAAAGACATTAACAGGTACTACTCAAGCAAAGATAAATTTAATCTAGAAACTAATCCTTGGGAAAGTAATGATGGGTGGACTGATACTGGACATCAAGTAAGATGGAGTGGTGCTGATCCTTTGCGTGACAGGTACAATCTAGAAGGTTTAATGAATGCTCAGTTCTTCACAACTAAAACGATTGGTTCTAGTGCTGTTTCTAGTGGTACAAGTGTAGATTGGGCAGGGTTAGGTAAAGAAGATCAAGAACTCATTTTAAACGAAATGAACGAAAAGAAAAGAAAAGCATGGATTCAAACTAGCGAGTTTGGAGAATGGAATACATCTTGGGGTTCTGACTCTAAATACGGAATACAGCCAACAACTCGTTCAACTGCAACTTCGGTTTCAGGAGAAAGTGGAAGATCCGCAGTAAGATTTCCAGGTGGAAACGAAGATGAATTAACAGAATACATATTTAATAAATATAACAAATAACAAAAAAAAACAAAATGGCAGATTTAAAAGGAAAATACGGACCAATAACAGGTGTACCAAAAAACAATGGCACTTCAAAACCAGCACCATCGTTTATGGATAGATTAAAAGAGGGTGTTTCAGATGCAATGCATAATGTAAAAACGTTTGCAAGAAACGTAGATTCAGCTGTGGATAAAAACACTTACGCTGGTGGTGAAAAAAGTGGTGGTTACAAAAAAGTCTTCACGCACGGTGAGTAAAAAGAAGAATCGTAAAAAATTTAAAGATACTAAAGTAGGGGTTTTCTTAAAAGAGAAAGCTCCTAAAATATTGGATAGTATTGGAGACTTACTACCTGATCAAGGAGCTTTTGGAGTCGTTAAAAACCTTATTAGTAAAGACGAAACTTTACCTCCTAGAGATAAAGAAGAAGCGTTAAGGTTATTAGACCTAGACATGGAGGAGATGAAAAACATTTCTGACAGATGGAAGTATGACATGCAATCAGATTCTTGGTTATCTAAAAACACAAGGCCTTTAGCGTTAATATACCTAACAGTATGTATGACGTTATTTATAGTATTTGATTCAGTACAATTAATATTTGATATGAAAGCTGCTTGGATAGACTTATTACAAACATTGTTAGTTACAGTGTATGTAGCTTACTTTGGCTCAAGAGGAGCAGAAAAAGTATTTATAAACAAAGATAAAAATAAATAAAATGGCAGTAAAAGGAGTACAAGGCAATATGGCTGCTCAGTCAAGAATAATGGGGCATGATGCTGTAGTAGTTGATTTTGGTGTGGACATAGCAGGGACAGAGTCTAGAGGTGCAGCGCTTTATGTAGGTATTGCAGTATCTGTTTTAACGGTAATAATGGAAAGCGGCAATGAAGCTACTTTTTACAACGTACCCGCTGGAACATTTATGCCTATATTAGTGACTCAAGTTAGAACAGCAACAGGAGCAACTACAAGACAAGATATACTAGCTATATACTAGGATGTTAATTATACCCAACTTCAACACAATAGGTAGTGGTGCTGCTAGAGGTGGTGGTGTAGCACCTCCATTTGAGTACACAGCTATAGACAATAATTATTCCATGACATTTGATGGAATAGACACATCAATACAAATACTACCACGTTTAGATATTGATACTACAAATGGTATAACACTTTCTTGTTGGGTAAAATCAAATGGTTTTACCACTTGGGACTATTTATGTACTAATGGTAATACAGGGGGAGTAAACTCATTATTAAATTTAAGATTTAGTGGTGCAGGAGCTTTATATTCGAACTACTTAGGTAGCTCAGTTTATACAGGTTTAAATGGTTTTGCAGATGGTAATTGGCATCATATAGTTATGACGATAAATTACACAACAGGTGATGTAAAATTCTATAAAGATAAAGTTCCTAGTGCTACTGTTTTAACTTTTGGTTCTTATGGTGGTAGCACAAGACTTGCAAGTATTGGAGCAATAAATTCTTCAGGTTCAGGTTCAATGAGTGGGAGCATAGATGAATTTGCAATTTTTAACTCTACTTTATCAGAAGAAACTATAGAAAAAATATATAATACTACAAACGATAACCCAGGTAAAGTAGCAGACCTTACAGAAACACCTGAAGGTGCACCTATAGCTTGGTATAGATTTGAATAATATGAGTGGAACAAATTACATAGCGTCAAACTGGAGAATACCTACTAACCAGAACTCATCAAAGAATGATAACTATAGTTTAGATTTTAATGGTTCTTCTGATTTTATTTCTTGTGGTAATGATCCCCAAATACAGTTAACTGGAGACATAAGTATATCAGCTTGGTTTAAAACTAGCTCAACTAGCACTATGATTATAGCTGCTAAAAGAGATAGTCCTCTTGGTGGTACTACTCTTGGTTGGCAAGTATATTGTACAGGAGGAAATATAGCGTTTAACGTTACAAGATCTGGACCAGCGACAACAACCGCTGTTGGAGGAACAAATATTGCTGACGGAGAATGGCATCATGTTTTATGTACTATTAATCAAGATTCACAAATAGCTATAATTTTAGACGGTTCAACAGAACGTACCGCTTCATTAGCTTTTGGTACTTTCATTGATAGCAATAGTGATTTAAGAATAGGTTATAATCAAGTTGGTTCACAGCACTACTATTTTAATGGAGAAATATCAGAAGTAGCATTATTTGATTACTTAGCATCTGGAGCTACTCTATATGGAAACGCTACATCAGGTGCAGGAAATCCTATGGCATTAAAACCTACACCTGTAGGATATTGGCCTTTAGGAGATAACTCAGCAAGTGATCCTTTAGCACAACCAAATGTAGCAGTAGAAGATGCAAGTGTTTTTGAGTTTAATGGTTCAAGCAATCAAATTGCATTAACATCTAGTTTTGTAGCTGCTGGTGAATTTACTTTATCTTTATGGATGAAGCCAACAATTTTAAACAGCAATCAAAATATTTTAGGAAATGGAGCAAGTTCCCAAAATTGGATAAACCCAAATTCAGCAACAAATATAAGAGTCAGAACTTCAAGCGCGTTATTAAATTTTCCTGAAACAGGCGGTAATAATTTAACAGTTGGTTCTTGGAATCATATTTTAATATATAGAGATTCAAGCAATAATATAGGAATTTTTGTTAATGGAGCTGCATTTTCCTCACCTCAAAATAACTCTGACACTTTAACTTTGGCAACAGTAGGCAGAGGGGTTAATAAATGGTTTAGTGGTAACATAAGTAATGTGGCTTTTTGGGATTCTGATCAAAGTTCAGAAATATCAAGCATATATAACAATGGCGCGCCTACTACTTTTTATACTAACACTCCAACAGGTTGGTGGAAACTAGATGAATCAGCAAACTGGGAGGCAGATACAGCAAGTGCTTGGCAGATACCAGATGCAGTTTCAGAATTTCCACAGAGTTTTGATTTTGGTAGTACAAATGATTTAATAAATTGTGGCAACAGCATTTTTAATAGCGAGACCGCTTTGAGTATTTCTGCTTGGGTGAAACCAACAGCATACGGTAGTGCTGCAGCAGAATCTTTTGTCAGTACAGACGCAGGTTCACCAAGAGCATTTTATTTAGGTTTATTTAATGGAACAAATTTTAGATTTAGTTTAAGTACAAATGGAATAGCTTTAACTTCTTTAGACACCGCTGCAGGTACAGTAGATTTAAATGTATGGCAACACATTTTAGTTACTTGGGATCAAGTTAATTTAAAACTTTATAAAAATGGAGATTTATTAAAAACAGTAGCTACAACATCATCAAGTAATGGAACTTTCACAACTACAAATGACTTATTAATAGGAGATAGACGAAATCCTAGCGCTGGATCATTTCCAGGTAAAATTTCTAATGTTCAAATATGGGATGTTGCTCTTGCTCCAGGAAAAGTTACAACGCTATACAATGGTGGAACACCTACATTAACTCCTCCAAATCAGAGTGATTTAAAAGCGTGGTATAAACTAGATGGAAGTGATAAAAGTATTTGGAATAGTTCTAGCGCTGCTGATACTTGGTTAATAGAAGATAATAACATAACACCAACATATACTGAAGGATTATTTTTTGGTGGTGGTTATATAGGAGGTTCCCCAGTTCAAAATTATGCAGGATTAAAATTAACTAATCAAACTATATCTGCATCTCATATATCATATAGTGCTTGGGTAAAAATAGTTCAACCAGAAGTAGGAAGCACCCCAACTATATTTAATCCAACAAAATTTAATTATTTAGGTAATTTTTCTTATAGAACTTCTTCAAAATCAATGATGTGGCGAGGTGATGGTGCTAGTAAGTTTATTGATACTTCGTCTAGAATTGATAGTGGTTCTTGGCATCACATATTTTGTTCTTATCCTAATGGTTCAACTATAGACCATACTCAAGTAAAAATATATATTGATGGGGTGTTACAAGCAAACACTTATATTGGCGGAACAACTTCAACTGGACCTGTAACTAATATGCTAGGTATTTTATTAGGAAGTGCTCCTAAGAATATGGTTATAAGTAATTGGGCATTTTGGTTAGACGATCAATCATCTAACATTGCTACTATATATAACAACGGTGCTCCTTCAGACTTGAGTACATTAAATCCAGAAGTTTGGTATAAATTAGATTCAGCTAATACAACTCTTAATGGAGTTACTGGTGGTGAATATGGCGTAGCTACTGATTCAAGTGGTAATAATAACAGTGGTGATATTGCTGGAAAGACCGATGGTACTACAACCAGACTAGAAACTAGCAATGTACAAGCAAGAACAGGCGCAAGTGCAGGAATGACAGAACAATCTTTAGTTAACAATAATGTATCTACATTAAACGGAGAGAGTTCAGGCATGACTTCAGGTAACTTAGTATTAAGTGATTTAACAAGGAATTTACCTTATGAGAATTATAGTTTAGAATTTGCTGGAACAGATTATATAGATTGTGGAGATAATGATAATTTAAGTTTTGGTAATGGAACAACAGATTCACCTTTCACTTTTAGTGCTTGGGTTAAATTAAATCTTCTTTCTGGAAACAGCACAATAGTTAGTAAAGATTTAGGAACCATCGGAGTAACAAGAGAATATGCATTGTTTGTTTTACCAACAGGAAAAGTAAAGATTTTTATAAAAAGTCAAGCTGGAAACAATCAACAATCAATAGAAAGTACAACTGCATTATCTACGGGTCAATGGTATCATATAGGTTGCACTTATAATGGTGTAGGTGGTAATGACGCTGCCGATGGTTTAACTTTGTATGTTAATGGAAGTGCTGAAACTCCAACAAATGTAACTAAACAAACTTATGTTGCTATGAGTAACACAACTGCAACTTTTAGAATTGGTAAATATTCTACAGGAAATATAATGAAAGGTTCTATTAGTAATGCAGCTATATTTAATTCTGCTTTATCATCAACGGAAGTACAGAATTTATACGCTAATGGAATGCCACAAGATTTAACTACCTTTACACCTCAACCAGTATCTTGGTGGACTTTAGGTAAAGAAAGTTTTTGGGACGGAGCTGATTGGGTGATTAGAGATATGATAGGAACTAATGACGGTCTTTCTGATAACATGGGAGGAAGTGAATTAAAAGGAGATGCTCCAAGAAGCCAAGCTAATGGAGTAGGAACAGACATAGCTGTACCTACAGATTTAAAAGGAGAAGCAGGTTGGAGCGATAAAAACGGATATAGTATAAACATGAGTTCAACAGCAAGAACAACAGACACACCTTAATTTAAAACAATGGCAACATATATAGTAATAGACATAGACACACAAACTGCATCCGTAGACTTTAGTCAGATTAATACGACAAGTGCACAAACAATGAGAAGAAACTTAGCTAACACTGAAGCAATGCTTAGTTATGATGTAGAACCTTCATTTATCACAAATGGTAGATTAGTTCCAATACAAACATTAAATCACGAAGAGGCATTAGCTTTACTCGCTACACCAGCTTGGTCAGAGCCAATACCAGAAGAATAATTAAAAACAAAAATTAAATTAAATGAAAATCAAAGACGAACAATTAGAAAGAATACAAAGTATTCAAAAAGAATTAAGCGAAACATTAAACTCTATAGGTTATTTAGAGTCTCAAAAGCATGCGTTGCTTCACAAGATAAAGTCTATAAATGAAGATGACCAAAGAATAAAAGCAGAGCTAGAAGAAGAATACGGATCAGTTAACATAAACGTTGAAGATGGTACTTATACTGAAATCGAAGCTGAACTTGAAAAGGTTGAGGACTGATGAAAGCTATAATAAGAAAGATTAGTATAGGTTCTGATTACAAAAACGATGCAATGCATTATTCTATTGGGCAAAATGTTTATGGTGGTCATACTATAACAAATATAGTTTTGAACGACAACGACAGTTCATATAGTATTTTTATTGAAAAAGACAATGAGGTTTTGCCTTGGAAAAACTTTAATAAGAACATGTCTATATCTGTTGAATACGATTTAGAATATTGATGCAAAGTTTATATGAATTTATAATAAAACCTATTGACAAAAGATATAATAATATTAAAAGAATAGGTGATAATGAGTTGATTGTAAACACTAGTATAGAAAACCATTTATTTGTAAGTAAAGCAGCTACAGTAGTTTCTATACCTAAAGCTTATAACACTCCAATAAAAGTAGGAGATGAGGTTATAGTACATCACAATATATTTAGAAGATATTATGATGTTAGAGGTAATGAAAAAAATAGTGGATCTTACTTTAAAGATAATATGTACTTTTGCAATATGACTCAAATATACTTGTATAAATCTAACGGCAATTACAAAACAAATTTAAACTACTGCTTTGTAAAACCTATAGAAAATCAAGATAGTTTTAGTTTAGAAAAAGAAGTTCCACTTAAAGGTATTATCAAGTATTCTAATGAACAACTTGAAAGCATTGGTATAAATAGTGGAGAGTTAATAACGTTTACACCTAACTCAGAATTTGAGTTTTACTTTGGTAGCGAACGTTTATATTGTATGAAATCTAATGATATTGCACTAACACATGAATACGAAGGAAACGAAAAAGAGTATAATCCAAGCTGGGCGAATAGCAGTTGAAGAGTTAATTAAAGTAGCTAAAGAACCTATTGTTAATACTGACGATGATGTTACAGCTGACAGATTAAAAAATGCAGCAGCTACAAAGAAGTTAGCTATATTTGATGCTTTTGAAATTCTTCATAGAATGGAAGAGGAAGAAGCTTTACTAGAGGACAAACCAAAAGAAGATAAGAAACCTGAAAGATCTTTTTCTATATCACCAGAAACTAGAAAGAAATGAGTTATCAACAAACATTATTTAAAATAATAAAAGATGTTGTTAATCCTAAGATTTTAAAAAAGAACAACAGACTTAAGAAGTGGGAGTATGGTTACAACTACGACTATGATTTCATTGTTATTAGCAAAACAGGACAAATTGGACAGATCATTGAAATACAAAACCTCCGCATTGCTTTACCAGCAATCAATGAACCGGTTAAACGAAGCGAAGATAAAAGCGAACAATACTGGGAAAAACAACCTTACCCGAAAGAACTTACTAAAATAAAGAGTACTTTTGAGTGGGACCAATATCCTATAGAGTTTAAAGAAAAATGGGTTGACTATATTGAAAAAGAATTTAATTACAGAGAAGAAGGTTATTGGTATTATAACAACGGTACTCCTAACTATATCACTGGTACTCACTATATGTACTTGCAATGGTCAAAGATTGACGTTGGATCGGCCGATTATAGAGAATCAAATAAGTTATTTTTCTACTTCTGGGAAGCTTGCAAAGCAGATCAAAGATGTTACGGGATGTGTTACCTTAAAAACAGACGTTCAGGATTTTCCTTTATGGCTTCAGCAGAACTCACCAACCAAGCCACGATGTCAAGCGATTCTAGATTTGGTATACTTTCAAAGACAGGGGCTGATGCAAAAAAAATGTTTACTGACAAGGTCGTACCCATATCAGTTAACTATCCGTTCTTCTTCAAACCGATACAAGATGGTATGGATCGCCCTAAAACTGAATTGGCATACAGGGTTCCGGCTTCGAAATTAACAAGAAGAAAGCTAGATTCTGGAGAAAAGCTAGAGGAGATAGATGGGTTAGATACAACAATAGATTGGAAAAACACAGGAGACAACAGCTACGATGGTGAAAAATTAAAGCTATTAGCACACGATGAGAGTGGTAAGTGGGAGAGACCTGACAATATAAAGAACAATTGGAAAGTTACTAAAACTTGCTTAAGGTTAGGTAGAAGAATTATAGGTAAGTGTATGATGGGTTCAACATCAAATGCTCTAGATAAAGGAGGTCAAAACTTCAAAGACATATATAGTAATTCTGACGTAACTAACAGGAATAAGAATGGTCAAACTAAATCTGGTTTGTATTCTTTATTTATACCAATGGAGTGGAACTATGAAGGTTACATAGATATGTTTGGTATACCTGTGTTTGATACACCTAAAAAACCAATAAAAGGTATAGATGGATTACCAATACATATAGGCGTTATAGAGTATTGGGATAATGAGGCAGAAGGATTGAAGAGTGATCAAGACGGTTTAAATGAATTTTTCAGACAATTCCCAAGAACTGAAAAACATGCTTTTAGAGATGAGACACAACAAAGCTTATTTAACTTAGTAAAAATCTATGAGCAAATAGATTACAACGAAGACATAAACAACAGTGCTAATGTTACTACAGGAAGCTTTCAATGGGAGAACGGAATTAAAGATACTAGAGTTATATTCTCACCTAATAAGTCTGGAAGGTTTAAAGTTAGTTGGGTTCCACCTAAAAATCTTCAAAATCGTGTAATAGTAAAGAATGGAGTGAAATGTCCTGGTAACGAACACATTGGCGCTTTTGGTTGTGATAGTTATGACATATCAGGAACTGTAGATGGTAAAGGTTCTAATGGTGCTTTGCATGGTTTGACTAAGTTCAGCATGGAAGATGCGCCACCTAGTCATTTCTTTTTAGAGTACATATCTAGACCACCTACAGCAGAGATCTTTTTTGAAGACGTGTTGATGGCTTTAGTTTTTTATGGGATGCCTATATTAGCAGAAAATAATAAACCAAGACTACTATACCACATAAAACGTAGAGGTTACAGAGGATTCTCAATGAATAGACCAGACAAAACTTGGAATAAACTATCTGTTACAGAAAAAGAAATAGGTGGAATACCTAATTCATCTGAAGATATAAAACAATCACACGCAGCAGCAATAGAAAGCTATATAGAAAACTATGTTGGTTTAAAAGAAGATGGTTATGGTGATATGTATTTTCAGAGAACTTTAGAAGATTGGGCTCAGTTTGACATAAACAAAAGAACTAAACACGATGCATCTATTAGTTCAGGTTTAGCTGCAATGGCTTGTAATAAAAACATGTATAAACCAACGGCAAGTAGACAGATAAAAAAATTAAATTTAGGAATACCTATGTATGATAACGATGGATTTACCTCTAAAATAAAAACACAATGATAAACACCAATACTAATAGTTCTTTCCCAGACCAGGTAGTACCTGAGGAAGTGAAAAATACTTACGAGTATGGTCTGCAAGTTGGTAGAGCTATAGAAGGAGAATGGTTTAGGTATGGTTCTGGTAGAGGTAACGACAGGTTTTCAACTAACTACAATAATTTCCATAGACTAAGATTGTATTCTAGAGGTGAACAGTCTGTTCAAAAGTATAAAGATGAATTATCCATCAGTGGAGATTTATCTTACTTAAACTTAGATTGGACGCCTGTACCTATAATACCTAAGTTTGTAGATATACTAGTCAACGGTATGTCGCAAAAGATTTACGATATAAAAGCTTTTTCTCAGGACCCAGAGTCTATAAAGAAAAGAACTAATTATGCTGAAGCTATATTAAGAGATATGCAAGCAGCAGATTTTCTTCAAAATGTCCAGCAAACTTTAGGAATGGATATGTATTCTAGTGATGATCCTTCCAACTTGCCGCAAAACAGAGAAGAACTAAATCTTCACATGCAAATGAGTTACAAGCAATCAATAGAGGTTGCGGAAGAAGAAGCTATAAATAATGTGCTATCTTTAAACAAGTACGATCTTGTAAAAAGAAGAGTAGATAAAGATATAGTTGAAATTGGTATTGGGTGTAATAAAACTGGTTATAATAAATCTGAAGGCGTTAAAGTGCAATATGTTGATCCAGCTAATATAGTTTATTCATATACAGAGGATCCAAATTTTGAAGATATATATTACGTAGGAGAAGTAAAATCTATAAGTTTGCCAGAACTTAAAAAGCAATTTCCTTATATAACTGATGAGCAATTAGAAAAAATACAAAAATATCCTGGTAATACAAATTATACTAGAAACTGGAACGGAAGAGATAGCAATAATAATATCCAGGTTTTATATTTTGAGTATAAAACTTATGCAGATCAAGTATGGAAGGTTAAACAAACAGCTAATGGATTAGAAAAGATTTTAGAAAAACCAGACACGTTTAACCCACCAGAAGGAGATTTTGATTTTAAAAGAGTTTCTAGAACTATAGAGACTTTATACACAGGTGCTAAGATATTAGGTTTTGAAGAAATGTTAGATTGGAGACTTTCAGAAAACATGACAAGACCTAAGTCTAACTTATGTAAGGTTAAGATGAATTACAATATCTGCGCACCTAAGCTTTACAAAGGAAGAATAGAATCTACTGTCAGCAAGATAACCGGTTTTGCTGATATGATACAGATAACACATTTAAAACTTCAGCAGTTGCTTTCAAGAATGGTTCCTGATGGAGTTTATCTTGATGCAGATGGATTATCTGAAGTTGATTTAGGTAATGGTACTAATTACAACCCAGCTGAAGCGTTGAATATGTACTTTCAAACTGGTAGTATAGTTGGTAGATCGTTTACTCAAGATGGAGATATTAATCCTGGCAAAGTTCCTATACAAGAACTATCAACTAACAATGGTTTAGGAAAGATACAGTCCTTAATACAAACTTATCAATATTACCTTCAAATGATAAGAGATGTAACCGGACTTAATGAAGCTAGAGATGGTAGTGCTCCTGATAAAAATGCACTCGTTGGTTTACAGAAACTTGCAGTAGCCAACTCAAATGTAGCAACTAGACATATATTACAAAGTAGTCTATACCTTACATTGAGAGCTTGTGAAAATATATCGCTAAGAATATCTGACTGCTTAGAGTTTGATCTAACAAGAGAAAACTTAATATCTAGTATAAGCGCTTACAATGTTGGTACATTAGAAGAGTTATATAAATTACATCTTCACGATTTTGGTATATTCCTAGAATTAGAACCAGATGAAGAAGAGCAACAATTGCTAGAACAAAACATTCAGGTAGCTCTACAGTCAGGTCAAATTTATTTAGAAGATGCTATTGATATAAGAAATATCAAAAATATAAAACTAGCGAACCAACTACTTAAATTAAGAAGACAAGAAAAGCAAGCCAAGGATCAAGAAATGCAGCAAGCTAATATACAAGCACAAGCGCAAGCACAAGCTGAAACAGCTGAAAGAACAGCTATGGCTGAGTTACAAAAAAATCAAGCTCTGGCTGAAACTACTTTACAAATAGAACAAGGTAAGTCTCAGTTTGAAATACAAAAATTAAGAGAAGAAGCTGAGCTAAAGAAAGGGTTAATGGAACTAGAGTTTCAATTTAATATGCAATTGAAAACGGCAGAAGTACAAGCTAAATCCCAAGCTGAAGTCTCAAGAGAAGATAGAAAAGATAACAGAACAAAAATACAAGCAACTCAACAAAGTGAGTTAATAAATCAAAGACAAAACAATTCATTGCCAACTGATTTTGAATCAACAGGTAATGATGTTTTAGGTCAAATGGGTTTAGATCAATTCGAACCTAAGTAATAATTATATAATATCATATCATGTCAAAAGAAGAAGTGGTTGAGCAAGAAGGTGACTTTAAAATGAAACCCAAAGCTAAGAAACCAAAAAAATTACAAAACAAGAAAAATGAACCTATAAAGGTTGATTTATCTGCTGATGAAGAAACTAAAGTTACAATAGATGCCATTCAAGAATCAGGATCAAATGACAGCGATGATGTTGTCAGACAACCCGAAGACAAGGAAAGTAGCACAACAGTGGTTGAAGAAGTACGGACCACCGAAGAAAAAGCAGAAGAAGTAGTTAAAAAAGAAGAAACTCCTGTAACTACTATAGAAGAAATTCCTGTAGAGGAGGTAAAAGAAATTCAAAAAGAAATTCAACAAGAACTACAACAAACGCCAGGTTTAGAATTACCGGAAAATGTTGAAAAGTTAGTTGAGTTTATGAAAGATACTGGTGGTACTGTTGAAGACTATGTTAGATTAAATGTAGATTACAATGATGTTGACGACAGTATACTACTAAGAGAATATTATAAAAAATCAAAACCTCATCTAGATTTAGATGAAGTAGATTTTTTACTTGAAGATAAGTTTTCGTATGACGAAGACGTAGATGATGATCGAGACATCAGAAAGAAAAAACTCGCAATGAAAGAGGAGATTGCTAAAGCTAGAGGTTTCTTAAATGAAACTAAAGAAAAGTATTACGATGAGATCAAGTTGAGACCAGGAGTAACACAGGAACAGCAAAGAGCAGTAGATTTTTTCGACAGATATAACAAGGACCAAGAAGTGAACAAGAAACACCACGAGGACTTTAAGACTAAAACTAAAAACTATTTTAACAAAGATTTCAAAGGTTTTGATTTCAGTTTAGGTGAAAAGAAGTTTAGGTATAAAGTTAATAATCCTACCGGTGTAAGTGACGCACAATCCAATATCAACAACTTTGTTAAGAAGTTCTTAAATGAAGATGGAAGTTTTAATGATTATGAAGGTTACCACAAAGCACTTTATGCAGCGCGCAACGCTGATACTATAGCTAATCATTTTTATGAGCAAGGCAAAGCCGATGCAATTAGAGATGTAAATGCTAAGTCTAAAAATATAAGCAATGAACCTAGAGTTACTTCTAGTGGAGATGTTTATATAAATGGATTAAAAGTAAAAGCAATAAACGGTGTAGATAGTTCTAGGTTAAAAATTAAAAATAATAACAAAACTTAAAATATAAATTATGAGTTTATCAGGAGGGGCATTTCCCCCAAGTATAGTGCCAGCACAACAAAGAATGACGCTGGCAAATAATTATCTATCTTTTGACTCTGCTACAGGTGGAGGTACGTTTGCTCAGCAATACTTACCAGAGCTTTATGAAGCTGAAGTTGAGAGATATGGAAACAGAACCATTGGTGGGTTCTTAAGAATGGTTGGCGCTGAAATGCCAATGACATCTGATCAAGTTATTTGGTCTGAACAAAATAGATTGCACGTTGCTTATGCACAAGCTACATTAGCTGTTGCTGCACCAGCAATTACGTTAACTCCAAACTTGACAAATACTGGTAAAGATGGTGCTGCTCAGACTAAACACGCTATTAGAGAAAATCAAACATTAGTTGTTGCTGATGTTGCTACAGGTTTAGTTGTTCAGAAGTTTTTAGTAACTGCTGTTACTGACACAACTTGTACGTTAGCACTTTATGGTGGTGATGCAGGTGACGTTAATGCAGCTTTAATAGGAACTGACACTTGTAAACTATTCGTTTACGGTTCTGAATTTAACAAAGGAACGTTCGGGATGGAAGGTTCTATCGAACCAATATTCACTCAGTTTTCTAACTCTCCAATTATCATTAAAGATAAGTATGAGATCAACGGTTCTGACACTGCTCAAATTGGTTGGGTTGAGGTTGCAACTGAAGACGGAACATCAGGTTATTTATGGTATCTAAAAGCTGAATCTGAAACAAGATTGAGATATGAAGATTACCTTGAAATGGCAATGGTTGAAGGTGAATTAGCTGACTTTGCTAATGTTGGTGCTGATGGTTCAGCTGCTGGTGCAGGCTACAAAGGTACTCAAGGTATGTTTGATGCTATTGAAACAAGAGGTAATATCTACACTGGTTTTGCTGGTGCTGCTGCTCCAGGTGCTGGTGCTTTAGCTGATTTCGATGAAATCCTTAAGCAACTAGATAAGCAAGGAGCTATCGAAGAAAACATGCTTTTCTTAGAAAGATCTACTGCTCTTGATTTTGATGACATGATTGGCGCTATGGCCGGTGGAGGTTATTCTTCTACTCAGTCTGCTTCTTATGGTTTATTCAATAACGAAGCTGACATGGCTCTTAACTTTGGTTTCTCTGGTTTTAGAAGAGGTTCTTATGACTTCTACAAAACTGATTGGAAATACCTTAACGATGCTTCTACTAGAGGTTTAGTTGGTGACATAGATGGTGTTTTAGTTCCTGCTGGAACTTCTACTGTGTATGACCAAATGTTAGGTCAAAACATCAGACGTCCTTTCTTACACACTCGTTACAGAGCTTCTGAAGCGGATGATAGAAGAATGAAGTCTTGGATCACTGGTTCTGTTGGTGGTGCTTACACTTCTGACTTAGATGCAATGCAAGTACATTTCTTATCTGAGAGATGTTTATGTGTACAAGCGGCTAACAACTTTGTGTTGTTTAAAGCAGCGTAAATATATATGTGGGGTGACTATGTTGCCCCACTTTATTAATCTTTAAAAGATAGAAATTATGGGATACATAAAAGTAAAAAAAGCAAGTGGATTTGATTTAGTATCAGCTGACAATGTTGGTGATGTTAAATTAGCCACTGGAGATGTTGTTGTTCAATATCTTTCTGGTTATAAAG
>WLWF01000438.1_pt1 | contig 40431 bp, 42 predicted proteins | sample 6718331 | NCBI WGS metagenome assembly WLWF01 (sample SAMN12718692, study PRJNA515312) | sponge metagenome | isolation source: marine sponge | host: Mycale hentscheli | place: New Zealand: South Island, Marlborough, Capsize Point | collected 2003-05-01 | reverse complement strand
TAGGCTATCATATAGAGAATCTAATCCTGGTGTCCCTGCTTTAAAATCAGTCCATCCGTTTGAACCATCTTTACCGCTACATAACCAACCTTCTGTTCTAGCTTGTTGTATAATAGCTGCTGAAGGTTCTGGTCCCACATTGTCTATCATCCATTGTACTTTTTGACCTTTATTTCTCAGTGCGCCATATTCTGACATTTATATAAATTATTAACATTATTTATTTAATTTTTAATACAGGAACATTTAATTGTTTTGTAAATACTTCTACTAATTCATCATTTTTGTAATCTTCTAAATATTTAATATTACTTACTCCTGCTGCTAATAAAAGTCGAGTGCAAATAATACAAGGATAATGTGTAACATAAGCAGTCGCGCCTTTACAACTTACTCCTCTTTTCGCACAATCACAAATTGCGTTTTGTTCTGCATGAACAGTTGCTTGTTCGTGATTATTTCTTACAATAGAATTATGTGGAGCTCCTGGTAAATGACCATTATACCCTTGACTAATAATTCTATTTTCCTTAACTAACAAACACCCTACATTTAACCTCTCACAAGAAGATCGTTCCGCGGTAACTTGGACAATTTTTGCAAAATACTCGTCCCAACTTAGTCTATTTGCACTCATTATAAAAATAATGAGTTACAAGGTTTAAATAATTTCTCTCCAAATAATTTTTATTGTTTGCAAAATATATATGAACTTTCTAAAAGAAGTAACTTCTTATAAACTTTCTAACGAATCCCTTGAAACAATATTGAAAGCAACATTATTACTTGTTCTTTCAGTATCGGGAAATTTTTTAGCAGAAACACTAGGTTGTCAAAGTCAAAAATTATTAGGAAATATGTTTGTTAAACATATTTTGATTCTTTTTATGATATATTTTACAATTGACTTTACACAAAATAATAACCATTTAGCCAACCCTGTTATGAATTTATTCAAAGCAATTGTGGTTTGGGTTTTATTTCATTTCTTTACACATATGGATATTATCCCAACCACAATTGCTATTATTTTGATAATGATATTATTCTTTATTTCAAATTATAGACATTATATTATTGAAAAAAGTAAAAAGGCAACCACTGATTTGGAAAATTTAGAAAACAGAGATAGAGTTTTGAAAAAAGTTCAAAATGTATTATTTGTAGCTGTTATTGCTACTATTTTAATAGGTTCCGCAGTTTATTATATTGAAAAACGAAGAGAATATAAAAAAGATTTTAGATTATTTAAGTTTATATTTGGCGTAAAAAATTGCAAAGGTTATACACCTAAATGGGCAAGGATTTTTTAACTATATATAAAATCTCACTAGTTTATATATGGATATCATAAATTTGTTAGATATAGCATTAACAGCAGCTGCTGAGATAGTTCCTAATCAAACATCATTTGAAAAAGTTATAGAAAAACAAGAAGATGTATTAGATGAGTTAGAAAAAAATATAACTATAACTGATGAAGAAAATTATAGAATACAGAAAACTTATCAGATAAAAAAGAAACAAGTTCATGGTGATAAAAATCTAGTAAAGTTATGGCACAGAGCTCAAAAATTAAGAGTATATTTATCTTATTATGTAAATAAACTAGGTGGTGGAAATCTTGATAATCTAAGTGTAGGTAGTTCAAGTTACTTTAATGAAGAACCTATAGAGGCATTGGAAGATATTTTGAAAAAGAATGCTGATGATTTAAAAATATTGAAAAAAGCAATACCTATATTAATCGAAGGAAATGTCAAAATAGGAGGTAGCCGTAAGAAAAAAGGAATAAATGTTCCACAAAGATATGTTCCTAAAAAATTATCAAAAAAAGATAAAAAAAAGCAAAAGAAAGAACTAAAAAAGTCGCGCAAAGCGTATAAAAAAGGCAAGTATCATACAAGAAAAAAAGTCAAATCATTTAAATCAAAAGTGTCACCTCATATACTTAAGGCGCGTAAAATGTATAAGATTGAAAAAATAAGGCCATCTAAGGATTTAGCAAAAGCATCTAAATGTAGTTTGAAGGGATTAAAAAGAATGTTCCAAAAGGGACAAGGTGCTTATTTTTCAAGTGGCAGTCGTCCTAATCAAACAGGTCATTCTTGGGGATATGCTAGAATGGCAAGTGCTATTACAGGAGGTAAAGCATCAGCCGTTGATTTTCATATTATAAAAGAAGAGTGTCATAAGAATAGTAGAGCATTTAAACTTGCAAAAAAAGCAAGAAAAACATATAAAAGAGGTATGAAGAGAGTAAAACAAGTAAAAATAGGGGGTAAATGGAGTAAAAAATATAAAAAAAGTATAAACTGTAAAAAACCAAAGGGATTTTCACAAAAACAGTATTGCAAATATGGTAGGAAAAAAAAGAAAACAAAAACAAAGAAAAATAAAAAAAATAAAAATTAAGTATATAGAGATGTATATTATTTATGCTTTTATGATTTTATTAATGTATTTTTTAGCAGGGGTGAATAAAGCTAGAAATTTTTCTGCAACTGTTAGTGGATTAAAAAGTATGTTTTTTCTTAAAAACTTACCTATGATGTTTTATCAACTAGCTATTTTTCTTGTAATTGTATTAGAAATACTAGCTCCAATTATTATTTTATATTCATTGCAAACAAATATGTATAACGATTTAGCATATTATTCTAGTATAGGATTAGCTGTATTTACTGTATTGGCAACATTAATTTATCATTTCCCCCCAGTAGGTGGAGAGTATTATGCATTTATGAAGAATTTAACAGCTACAGGATCATTGATGCTTCTTTCAACTTTTTTTTAAATGTTAGTTAATATTATATGAATAATAGTCAAACTATAATATTAACTTTTGTTGTAACTGCCTTATGGGATGTGGTTTTAAGATTTATGGCATTAAATTTTGAGAAAATACCAAAGATTATACAAACCATTATGCCTTTTATAGGTGATTTAAAACCTTATTTTAAACAACATACTTTATTAGCAGCAGCATTAATAGCAGGTTTTGTTGGAGCAACAACTCAACCTATTATATTTGCTATCACACCATTTCCTAAAAATATTATGAATTTATCTTATCTTTTAAAATTCTTAGTAGTATCATTTATTATTAGCGCATTATATGGTTTCATTATGAAATGGAGTGGATTATTTCCTCATTTACAAATTCATTATTATGATAAATTAGGTGTAATAAGAAGTATGTATCATGACGGAATTTCTGGATTAATAGTTCAAATAACGCTTTTATTTTTATCTTTTATCTATAAATATGGAAGAGGTAAATAAAAAACTTATTAAATTAGATAATCATATGGAAGCAATTAAACATTTACTTATTACATTAAATGATAAAATAGAATCATTAGAAGAGAAAGTAGATAATCTAAATAAGAAGATAGATGGAGAAGTATTAGAAGAATGTAAGAAAATGGGTTCTCATATTGATTTTGTAGAAAATGTTTATGATAATGTGAAACATCCTCTAGGATATATATGTAAGAAAATCAAGGGTTTAACAGGTTCCACTAGTGAGCAATACACATTAACAGATTTAGAAGATAAAGATGAAGTTGATTAATGAAAATTGAATTAAGTTATTGATAATTAAATAGTTATTAATAACATCATCAACAATGAGTGAAAACAAGCCGGTTCAATTAGGTCTATGTTGTTTAAATACTGTGCTTAGATCACAAACACCATTTCCTGTATTTGCATCTAGAAAAATGATAATAAGAACTGTGAAAGAAAAGGGCATTGGTTCTCTGAAAGCAAAGATAACACAAAACTTAGAAGATGTATTAACGATGATGGATTGGAATGAACAACACGGTATTAAACTATTTAGACTTAGTAGTGAATTATTTCCTCATAAATCAAATCCCAAGGTTGAAGAATACGATTTTGATTTTGCAGTGGACTTACTCCGTCAAATTGGAGAAAAATCAAAAAAATATAATCAACGATTAACATTTCATCCTGGACAATATAATGTAGTTGGAACACCTAATCAAAAGACATTTCAACAAACTTGTTGTGATTTAAAGTATCATGCTGATGTATTAGATCTTATGGGATTAGATAATAATTCGGTAATGGTTGTTCATGGAGGAGGAATGTATGGTGATAAAGAATTAACAAAACAAAGGTGGTGTGAACAATATCAACGATTGCCTGAAAATGTAAAAAAAAGATTGGTTCTAGAAAATTGTGAGAAAAGCTTTTCAATAAGAGATTGTTTGGATGTATCAAAAAAAATAAATATTCCTGTTGTATTTGATACCCACCATTTTGAGTGCTACAAGTTATTGCACCCAAATCAAACCTTTGCTGAACCAAGTGTTTATATGCCATTAGTTTTACAAACTTGGATAAATAGGGGTATAAAACCAAAATTTCATGTTAGTGAACAAGGTTCTGGAAGAACAGGTCATCATAGTGATTATATTGAAGTAATACCTGATTATTTATTAGAAATACCTGAAAAATATGGAATGGATATTGATATAATGATTGAAGCAAAGATGAAAGAACAAGCTATATTTAAGCTATATGCAAAATATCCATTCTTGGATTGTAAAATTTAATCTACAAATATATTAATGAGAACTAGAAGAATATCAAAGAATAAGAAAAATAAAACAAAAAAAAGTAGGAATAGAAATAAAATGACAAAACCAAAAAAAGTAAATGGAGAGATTTTTTTTCCAGATCATCCAGATTTTCGACCTAATTTAACTCCTAGAGAAATGTTTAAACTTGGAAGTTTTGGAGGAACATATTGGAGACCAATCAAGTCAAAGTTTTATAAGACAAAATTAAAAGATCAACACAAAAATTATCCAAAGTCTTGGTGGAAAGGAATACCAGACCATCATTTAACAACTCCGTTTAAGGAATATGATATCAAAATAAACAAATATAGAAAAAAGGTAGGGACTACTTTGAAATTTTGGGAAGATAAAGATTGGATTGACAAACAAGATCCTTATGGATGGGTGCAATGGTATTGTGAATTTTATTTAGGCAGGAGAAGCAATGATGATGAAAGACAAATTAGTAGATGGAAGAAACTTGCGGGATCCAACGGAAGATTTAGAAAATGGTTAGTTACTCAAATTTTAAAAAAAGGGACAAAAAAAGATTGGAATGACCACAGTATTAGTCCGGCTATTCGTCAAACATTGCAACATTGGGCATATAAATTAAAAAAGAAAGATTTTGATAAAGAAGTAAAATCTAGAAAAGAATAAATACAAAGGTATATTATATGAATAATTTGCCAGAAGACTTGAATAATATCATTGGAGAGTATTTATTTGGTTGCAAAAAATATCCTATTTATATTAATAAAGAATTTACAGAAATTTTTTGTGAAAAAACAAAAAATTGTAAAGAAGTTACAATATCTAGAAAAACATATTGCCAACATTGTGATAAAAATCAAATATGGAGGGCAAGAATGATAATGAATAATCTATTAACAGGATAAATTCTTTATATATAATATATGAATACGCTTCAAAAAAGATTTTTAGCATTTTTGCTATTATGTATACCTGTTAGAATTGGGTTTGTTTTTATAGCAAAAAAAGTTGATAAAAAATATTTACCTTATTTGGGTTATTTGGCTATTCTTCCCGCAATAGGATTTGCATACATATATATATTTGGAAAGCGCAAAACAGGAGGAGAAACATTTGGACAAAAAATTTGGTGGAATAATTTACGACCAATTCATTCAATACTATATTTTATATTTACATACCTTGCTTTAAAAAAAAGTAATAATGCTTACATTCCCTTACTATTAGATGTTATAATAGGTCTAATTAGCTTTATAATTTATCATTATAATACAGGATCATTTGGAAAATTGATTTAAATTAATAACTTATAATTTAAGTTATTAACTAATATGAACAATGTGCTTATATAATAAATCACAAAAGGAATGTCCGATTTGTCTTCAAGAAAAGAAACTTACTACAAAATGTAACATATGCACGGACACAATGATTTGTCAAGATTGTTGTCTTAGTTTATGCGAGAAAGGATTATGTGACAAGTGTCCTGTATGTAGGCAACCAAATTGGAAGCAACCAAAAAAAACACAAATAATGCCTAAAATAATTTTAAAATTCAAGCCAGCACAAAAAGAAGAGATAGAATCTCCAGAAGTATTTCCACAAATAGATAGGGAAGAAAAAATAGAAGCCTGTTGTGATACTTGTTATAAAATAAAAAGTACTATATTTACAATAATATATATCTTTTCGGCGTGTATGATTATATATGTTCTTGGAATGTTTACTGTATTTGTATTTACATCCGGTGATATTTGGATAGATAATACACATTTATATTGGGTGTCAGCTCTAGTTGGATTAGGTTGGGTTGGATTGATATGGAGTCCATGTTGTTGTGGAAGAACATTACATAATATATATTGTTATAACGACACTTATTAATTATCTTCTTTTACGTTTAGTTTTACGGCGTTTACGCTTACCGCCAAAACCAAGTCTCCTTAATAAACTTTTTTTCTTTGTTTTCCTTTTCTTCTTCTTCTTTTTCTTTTTTTTCTTAACTGGTTTATAATCTTTATCTAGTTCTCCTGGCATATATCTTAAGAAATACCAGTCATATTCCTTAGACCCTCTTTTATTTTTCAACTCTCTATATTTTTCAGCTTTTTCCTCTCGCATTTTTTCTTTAGTTGATTGAACACCATAACAATCTGGACTGAATCGTCTTAATAACCCCTTTTGACTTAATCTATTTTTTTGTTGAACCTTAAAAAGGAATTTACTCATACATAAAATACGATTAGCATCATAATATGGTCTATTAACATAAATAAACGCTAAATAGAAACTCAACATAGTATCTAATGTAGCTACTCTCATTTTATGTGGTCCAATATTAACAACATTATAACTATGGCACTCAAGTGGTTCATATATGAAAGCAACTGTTTCAGGACCTACAGAAACTTCATAATGATCTGCAATAATTTCACCAACGCCAGGTTTTTTCTTAATGGTAACTTTTTTCAAATTCAAATCATCTAATCGTTCTTTTAATATTCTAGCAGCTGTTTCTGGATCATCAGATAAAACATCAAAATCTGGAACTCTTGGGACATTTTTCTTTCTTAAATATTTTAATGTTTTTAAATACATTCTATTTGCATATGCCCCAAAAAATACACATCCTTGTCCCATTAATACATCTCTAACAGTAAAAAAAATCCTTTCTTCAACATTTTCTAAATATTCTTCTTCATCATCATATTCATATTCGTTGTTTTTTTTATTACCGCCCTTCATTTGAGTTTTTTTTGTTCCATATTGAAATAATCTTTGAATATCTTCAATTCTACAATGTTTACCCTTCATTGGATAATGTTTATTTAAAAGAGTTAATCGTTTTAACACCTTTTCCCATCTACTAACATCTCCATCAGGACGACTGAGTTCTAAATACATTGCCATTCTTAAATAATTTGGAGGACAATAATAAATATTTGCTACTTGTATAGCTTTTTTACTAATACTTTTATATAATTCTGGAACTAAATAAGTTATATCAGCAATTGGTAAAAAATTAACAAATACTTTAAATGTTCCAGGATGCATACCTGCTTTTGCTTCTACTTCTGTAAACCCCTTTTCATAATAAATATCAGCTAATCTTTTTGCATCTTTTAATGGTTCTGGAGAGAAAAAATCATAATCTGGTAATTCAGTAGTTTTATCATAAAATTGGTCCTGTAAGGGTAAGATATTATTTATAGCAGTTCCACCATAACAAACGCGTTTAGTTAATTTTAAGAAATCTTCTACAATTCTTATTATTTCTTTAATATCAGGGTCATTAATTTTTTTTCTTCCTGATTTTTTATCAATTTTATCTACTGCACTTCGCAATACAGCCAATTCACATTCTTCAAAATTCATCTTTTTATCACAAGACATTACTTAATATATATTGGCAAAAAAATATATATTAATATTAAAATTAGAGAGATGGACTGTATGCCCCTCCAAGCATTTGACTTTGCTTTGGACCATACGATAATTTGGGGTCTTGTTTTTTTGGTGGAGCAATTTTCTTTTCGAAATATCTTAAATGATCTGGTTTTAATCTAAATGCTGCACCTTTTTTATTGAAAAATTTAAGATAATACATCATATTTTGATCAAGTAATGAATAATTCATCATTACCATTTGACATCCATAACTGTGATGTATAGGGGCTGGAGAATTTGTAGTAATCTTTGAAAAATCAGGCATTGTTATTCCTAAAAACTTTTTATTTTCTTCGATAAGAGATTTAGAATCATAAGTTTGAACAATATCTATATTTTTATAAAATGTTGCAAATGGTAAACCTTGTCCATCATTTCCCTTCCCAGATATATTTACATATTCTTCAAATTCTGTTTCCCTATAATTATTTGTAGGATCTTGAATCATAATAATTACTTTTTGTTTCAATCCAAGTATAGGAATATTGGCAATAATTGCATTTCCTGATTTATTATATTTACCATTATGACTATAAGCAGGTCCTAAAAACTTACCTGAAAAATTTCTACTGATTTCATTAGCCATTATAGGATATATATTTCTACTATTTGTTTTTATTCTAAAACTTAAAAATAAAGGATCATCTGGATTTGGGCATTGTCTACCATTAAATGCAAGCATTTTTACATAACTCATGGCTTTTTTAAATGAAATATGGTTATAAGTTCCCTTCAAACAATATTTACCGTTTGTATTTGGACCAGAACCAGCAGCAACTACTGGTTCTCCATCTCTAGAATAAACTTCAAAGTCTAATACTCTTGCTCCTTGACCGATAACAGTTCTTAATGGAACCAAATCTACAAAATCTCCTTCAACATTACCTCCACAACAAGAATTATAACTACTTGCTACATAGTAATCTCGTAATAAAAATTTATGATTTGCATTACTAGAAGTAATACCTCCTATTTGAGTTCCTCCTAATTGTTTATAATCCTCGACCATTCTTTGATTATTCGATTCTTTCAATCTTAATTTGCCCCTAACATAAAGACTCAATACCCATATCAAAAATATTATAACTAAAACTAAAAACAAAACCCCCCATTTATTTTTATTTTTTAACATTCTCATAAAATTGTCTTTAGCCTCATTTACAACATTATTTGCTCCTTCCATTGTTGAATTTGCCATTTCTCCTGCTTTATTCATTATATATATATATCTTAAGACTATAATAAATTTTAAAACGCTAAATTATAATTAATATTTCTTATATTTAAAATAATAATATTATTACTATATATTAATAATGACTGGAGGATTAATGAATCTAGTAGCATATGGCAGTGAAAACTTATTATTTAATGGAAATCCAAAAAAAACATTTTTTAAGGCTACTTATCAAAAATATAGTAATTTTGGTTTACAACGATTTAGAATAGACTATGAAGGAACAAAAGATATTAATACTAAAACAGGCACAATTTTAGATTTTAAAATTCCACGTTATGCAGAAATGCTATATGATACTTATTTTGTATTTAATTTACCAAATATATATAGTCCATTTTATCATTATCAAACAGAAGAAAATTCTCAAACACCTGTTATAAAGAATAATCATTCATTCGCACCATACGAATTTGGATGGATTGAAGAATTAGGAACAAATATGATAGATGAAATAGAAGTTTATAGTGGAGGGGTAAGTTTGGCGAAATATAGTGGAGAATATTTGAATTGTTTAAAAGAAAGAGATTATAATAATTCTAAAAAAAAACTATGGAATAGAATGACTGGAAATATTGCGGAATTGAATGACCCTGGAAATGCACATGGAAATATTAATAGTTATCCAAATTGTCAATGGTCAACAGACGCATTGGATATTGAACCTTCTATTAGAGGAAGGCAATTATATATACCATTGGATTCATTTTTTTGTGAATCTAGTAAAATGGCTTTACCTCTAGTCGCATTACAATATCAAGAAATAAATATTAGAATAAGAATAAAACCTATGATGGATTTATATACAATAAATGATGTTGAAGAAACACCAGGAAATAATGGATTATCCTATAGAATGAGACCTAACAAAAATGTTTTACATCATGAATTATGGCACTTTTTACAACCACCAAAAGATTTATATGCATCTACAGATAAATATAATCAAAATATTACCTCATGGGCTGCAGATCCTCATTTAATGGGCACATATGTATTTTTAGGTCAGGCTGAAAGAAGAATTATTGCTTCACAAGAACATAAAATATTAATAAAACAAACCTATGAATATAATTTTCTAGATGTAAATGGTTCTAGAATTGTAGAAATTGAAAGTAAAGATATGGTTTCAAATTATATGTGGAGATTCAGAAGAAGTGATGCTTATTTAAGAAACGAATGGTCAAATTATACAAATTGGCCTTATAATAATATTCAACCACAGTCTTTACGGGAATTTGACATTTTTCAACTGCCAAATCCTTCTAATCATTACATAACTGGTAATATTGGAAATGAACTATTAGCTTTACAAGCAGCAGAAGAAGGTAGAATTTTCACACAACATCCTATTAATTTAAAAGAAATTATGATTAATCTAGGTATTACTATGGATGGCATTTACAGAGAAACTGTATTACCTTCTGGAGTATACGAATATATGGAAAAATATATGAGAACCACTGGTGGAGCAAAAGATGGTTTATATATGTATAATTTTTGTTTAGACAGCAATAAAAGAACATATCAACCTAGTGGAGCGATGAATGTAAACAAATTTAAAAAGGTATTTTTTGAATTCAATACTATTGAACCACCTATTGATTTAAGTGGTAGTAATATTGAGTATATTTGTGATTTAAGTGGTAATGCTATCGGTTTTAGAAAAACTGTTGCACAATTAAATCAATATAGTTATGATCTAAGAATATTTGAAGAAAGATATAATATTATGATTGTCCAAGGAGGCAGAGTTGGACTTATGCATGCTAGATAATATATTACAAATATATATATGGCATTCAAACCATTGATAAAATTTAGAGGAACTACATTCTTAAAAGCCTTTTTGATAAATGCTTTTTTTGTAGGATTTATTAGTGCATTAACAGTTGAATTTCGTGATATAGTTGATAATCATAGATTTACAGCTGAACTACCAGATATTCCGCACAAAATGGCAGCTACTTTAGTATTATCTACTATATCAGGAATTATAGTTTATTTTCTAATGAGATTTGTGACAGGAACTGGTGAAGGTATGTTAGACAGTAAAAATATGAAACCGCATTTATTTTAATATATTTAATCTGTATTATATATATTAATGGCTAGTGCAGCTGGAAAAAGAACAGGTGGATTCGATGAAATAATTAAGTGCATTACAAGAGGTGATGGAATTTTTATCACATCCCACGGAGGACCATTATCTATTAGTATTGATACGGCACAACAACCTAGTATTGGAGTAGTTCCACATAACATTTTATTAGTTTTTCATACTCCTATGCAAGCTGTTGTTCATTCTAACACAATACAAGATACAGAAAATATGAGATTTTATTCTCAAGCAAATTTCTTTAAAACTGGAATGCAACCTGGTTCAACTATTACTGGAACACATGAAAATTGCTATGGTGCTGATAGATATGTTGACCCAAATATTGCTGAACCTATTATATCTCCAGAGGAAATAGAAGAAGAAAAAGAAAAAAGAAAAAAAGAAGAAGCTAAAGAAGAAGAAGAAGAAGCTCGAAAAATGGCCGAAGCGAGAGGAGATGATGCTGATGATGAATCAAGTAGTGATGATGAAAGTGATGATGAAAGTGATGAAGAAAGAGAAGTAAGATTTATTTTTCAAACAGCTAGATTAAGATTAAATGCAATGGCTCCTAATAGCCAACAAAATTGTCCCAGAGAACTACTATATTTGGACGAACAAGAGATTAGTAGTGATGATGGAGCAGACGATGATGGAGAAGACGATGATGAAGACGCAGATGATGAAGATGGAAGTGATATGGATATGAGTGATAGTGAGGATGACAGTGATGATGATGATTATCAGCAAGATTGGGAAAATTTTATTACTAGAGGAAATACTAGTACAGCAGATTATGGTTTTGAGTTATTAAATCACATACAAGTATTCGTAGGATCGGGCGACCCGAACATCCCAGGAGATCGTTATTATAGTCAAAATCAAGCATTTGATGATGACTCTATGGATTTTGATGGTTATCTTATACCCGCACCCAGACAAGATTATCGTGTTCCTGATGGAGATACAACAGCTACCACCCTAGGTGAATTAGTGGAACAGTTTAAAGATGAAACTATACCTTATCCACTTGTTCAATATGAAGGAGACGATATCAAAATAGCATACACAAAAAAAGACAAGAGTACTGGTTTAAGAGATGTTTACCACGCAGGTGCTAGAAGACATCCATATTTTAACAGACAAATGTTTGGATTTTCACATATGAATTACAATACAAGTCCTCCTAGTAAGGACCCTGGTAATCCATTAGCAGGAAAGACAATTGCTGAAGGAGCGCCTGCTGCATTACCTAGAACAACTGACCAAATGCTACAATTTCTATCACAAAAACATACACAATCTGGGAAAGAAGGATATTTATTAGTTGTTGTTAATTCTTGTAGTCCTTCAAAATCAATATCAACATATATGAAAACAGAATTACAAAAACTAATTGGACAAGATGACATATTATCAGGTAGAAGACAATCTCAAATGCATAGAATGATAGAAAATCTAAAACAGCGAAATAGTTGTTATTGGAGAGGAAGAGCTAATTTTTCTAGAATAAGAGGCGGAATACCATGGGTTACTCCAGCGGGGGAATCAACTACTTATCCAACTACAGCTCCAGTTCGTCCAAATCCATTATTACCACATTGGGAAGGAGGTAATTCACAATTTACAAGAATAGATAAAGAAGATAGAGGGTTTACTCATAGATTTATTGGTGAATTAATAGCGATGGAACGAGAGCATAGACTTAAATCTCTAGAAGCTGGAGTTGCAAATCCACCACCATTATATTTTAATGATCCTACATTATTCTGTGCTTTATTTACTATTGCATCTTGTGATAGAAGAGGAACTATAATGATACATTTGCGAAACGCATTAAGTCAGTTCTTTGGTAAAGATTGGTGGATTCATCATGTAAATATGTGGTATAGAGAAGCAAAGACACAATTTGAAGGGGTACCATTAGCAGGAGGAGGAGCAAAAAAGAAAAGAAAGAAAAAAACAAAAAGAAAACGCAAGAAAAACCAAAAAAAACGCACTAGACGCAGGAATAAATAAAATTGAATTCATATAAATATTTAATTATATGAATTAATATAATCACCATGGAAATCTGTCGCTGTTTGAATGATGTCATCACAGATGTTGAAAAACAAAACAATATTATTGTGCGAGGAAGAACTTGTCACGGAACTCTTGTCCTAATTGATTTATATAAATTAAAAAATAATCCTAGACTGGAGGGGGCAGAGGTATTTAAAATGTTATTTGGAATTAGTGATACTAATCCATTCGGTAGATTTCCTATGGGAAAGGACGAAGAGGGATGCATTACAATTTTGAGAGATTTACAAGTAAGTACATCTCAATGGTATGTATTTAATGTATTCTTAAATACAGGAAGTGTACCAGGATATGATGATTATAAATTAGGGAAAGAATACAAATATAACGAAGTGTCTCATAATATAGAAACATTACAAGAAATTTGTGTTAAATTTGGAGGACTTCCATCTTTTGATGTATTTCGTGAAAACTTTTATAAGGGAGAAAATGAAGGAACGACATTAATAAGCAATAATCCAATGACTCCTGAACAAGATAAAAAAAATTTATATCAATGGAGAATAACGGACCATAACAGTTCGTGTGCTAATCATCCCTATCCCCATAAAGGTTGGTCTGCTGCCGGTTCAGAGGTAAAAAAACGCGATACATTAGGACCTCTTCTTCTCCATTATTATCGTAGAGATTGGAATTGGGATTTGACAAAAGTTATTGACGAAATTCCAATAGATGAAGAAGAGTTGGATTATATGTTAGATATGTCGGACGACCCACTTGAACAAACTGTAAATACTTCTAACGAGTTGCCCCCTTGGGATGTGCCACAGTCAATATGATTTCCTTACTGTTTTCTAGTCTCTTATTAGATATTAAATTTTTAATTTTATCATATTCTATTGTTTCATTTTCTAATAGATTTTTTGCAATTGCTTCCATATGCTTTTTATATTTTTTTAAAAGTTTTATAGTTTGTATTTCAATATCTTCAATTATATCTTTACATCTATTCATTATATCACTAGTAAGTTGTTTTCCAATAGAACCCATTACATCTGGATTAAGTGGTCCAATTGTATCATTCATTCCCCAACAATTAGTATAATTTGTAATAAGTGTTGATACTTTTTCAATATCGTCACTTGCTCCTGTAGAAACATTTCCATATATTATTTTTTCAGCTGATCTCCCTCCTAATAATACGCTTATTCTACATAAAATCTCTTCTTTTGTCATTAATTTTTTATTTGAAGGTTTTTGTTGACTATATCCTAATGCAGATTCTCCTCTAGGAACAATACTAACCTTAACAGGTTGTTCGGTGTGTTTTAATAAAAATCCCATCAAACAATGTCCTGCTTCATGATAACTAACTCTTTCCCTTTCTTCTTTTGACATCATTCTTTCTCTTTTTTCTCTACCAATCATAACCTCATCAATAGCACATTGTATATCTTCTTCTTTTATTGTATTTTCATTATTATTATTTTGTATAGCATGAATTTTTGCTTGATTTGCTATATTTGCAATATCTGCTCCAGATAATCCTGCGGTTCTTTCAGATAATATAGTGTAATTTAAGTTAATAGGAAGTTTCATATCTTTCAAATACAATTCACATAATTGTTCTCTTTCATCATTATTAGGTAAATCAAAATAAACTTTTTTATCAAATCTTCCAGAACGAATTAACGCTGGATCTAATGTTTTAATTAAATTAGTAGCTGCAAATACAATAACATTATCTTTTTCTTCAAATCCATCCATTTCAGTTAACAATTGATTGACTGTAGATGCTCTTTCTGAATTATCACTTTTATCTCTTCTTTGTCCAACTGCATCTATTTCATCTATAAAAATAATACATTTCTTTTTCCCTTTTGCCTTTGCAAATAAGTCTCTTACTCGTTTTGCACCAACTCCTACATATTTTTCTATGAATTCAGAGCCTGATGCAGTTATAAGAGGTATATCTAGTTTTTTTGATAATGTTTTAACTAATAAAGTTTTTCCAGTTCCGGGTGGTCCTGATAATAATATACCCTTGGGTAGTTTTACATTCCATTCTTTATATTTACCACTATTTTTGATAAAATCCATATAATATTTTATTTCATCCTTTACAGATTCTAATCCTATAATTTTATCTAACGAATTATTTGATTTACCTTCTCTTGGAGACCATTTTTTATTCTTATTAGCTATAAAAATTATAAGAAAAAGTATAATTAATATAAATGCCCCATTGTCATTTTTTGGAGGTTCTGGTGGTGAACTAAACCAATTCATTTTATATAGTCAAGATGGTTTATCTCTATTATTGTTATGTAAAGGTTTTTCGATTTCACAAAATTGTCCCCATTCATCTTCAAATTGTTCTAGTTCTTTTTCTACTTTAAGTTTATTGTTTTTTGTAAAATATAATATTAATGGTATGATTTTCAATACTTGTATAATCTTGGCAAATAGTGCTCCCATAATTGAGTAATTAGATATAAAAAAATATATTATTAGTTTTTTATATTCAATTTTATAGCAGTAAAGTAATATCCCAAGCATATCTTGCTATATACTCAACAATCTCTTCAGGTAAAACTCTATTATGTACTTTCATTAACTCTTGTTTATATAAATGCTCTCTTGATTGTGCTGCGGAAATCTTTGCAATTGTTGTCATATATGTTCTAATTTCATAAGCTTTTCTCTCTCTCGAGATATCAAATATGGGACGGAGAAGTTGACATACGCGCCAAGGCACTTCGACCGTCGCGGAACTGTCCAAGGGGCACCAGAGCCAGTATTCATAGGAGATGGCGTAAGTCGTGCGCACCTTCACCTGCTCACAATCTCTTGGAATAATTTTTTTATAATCATCTTTAGTGAGACGTTTTGTTTTTTGTTGAATTGGCATTGTTAATAATGTATTTCATTTATAGTTTATTAAATCAATTTTCTAGACCCCACCGCCCCATCATTTGAACCCTATACTTATTTTTGGGAGTAATATACCATCTCTTCTTGCTCTTATCCCATTTTGCACCCATTTTTTTAGCTTCATCCTTTTCATCATAAGGAACCTTTAAATATATTTTGTTTTTTGCGCGTTGATAAGGACATGATTCAACTCCAATAGCAAGATTAGCAAGTCTATCAGCGTGGTCATTTCCAATAGAATGCTCATCTTCTAATCCTGTATGTGCTCTAATGTGAGTAAACTTGATATTATTATATTTTTTACAGAAATTATAAGCAACTTTTACGATTTCAACATTTGGAATATCTTTTTCTTTATTTTTCCATCCTTTTTTTGACATTTTCTCTCCATAAGTTGTACAACATCTTATGGAATAAGAGGAATCGCTATAAATCATAACTGATTGACCTTGTTCTATTTCGTCTCTTAAAATAGTTAATGCTTTAATTATAGCTAATAATTCGGCTCTATTATTTGTTTGTGTTCCTGTAAAAGATTCACTTGTATTTCTTTCATCTCCTTCTCCAAACCAAATACCAAATCCAGCTCGAGCATCTGTTTTACCATTATTAGAACAAGCACCATCAGTATATACATTTATTACTGGAGCAGATGATAAAGGTTTATTGTTTTTCCTGATAACAAAATTATCCATTATTAATATAATAATTTTGTTTATATTTTTATATCAATTTAATATTTGAATACATTCCAGAGAGAATTATAAGGATTTGGATGGCGTCTTGGATCTCTAGGTATTCCATTTTCTTTTCTTGCACGGTCTGATATGTGTTTTTCATATAAAGATTTTGAACCTCCTAATCTATTATTACTAGCTAATTCTCTTTCAGCATCTTCATATGCATAAACACCCTTACCCGTTAATTTCTTTCTATCAATATCAAAGTTACCTCCGCCTTTTGCAACATGTGCTGTAATCATAGAATTATTATTTATTTTTCTATCTTTTGATAATGAAACAGTTACTAAAATATCATTTATAAAGTTAGTTAATGTATTTTTACTTGATTCTGTTCTTTCAGTTTGGTATTTGTGAATTAATTTACCGATAGAAATATATTCATTTGGTTCAATAGTATTGGGTAAATTAAAGTTTTTTGTTTTGGATAATTGAGCCATAAAGTTTTTACCTATATTATAGTAATCTCCATCGCCTCCCTTGATATCTGTTGTTTTTAAAGCCATATCTAAACTAACATTATCAAACAATCCAGGAGCTGTTCTTGCATATCCATGTTCATTTTTTGGCATCAATATAGCACCACAACTAGTACAATCTCCACCATTTAAACCATCCTTAACCCAAGGACATTTTCTGTATTGTTTTCCATTAAATATTGTATCTTCACAACTTTTATTATCATATTGAGGATATTTACATCCGTTAGGACACTGACCAGTTCCAGGTTCAACAACAAATCCATTTGGTAATATTTGTCCATTTATCATTTGAGGTTGTTGTGGGGGTTGCGGTGGTTGCTGTTGAGAAAACTGTTGTGCCATTTGATCAGCTTGCCAAGTTGGTTGTTGGGGTGCTTGAATATCATTAGTTACAGGAGATTGTGTATCAGCAGAATTATTAGAAATCTGTTCAGTAGTTGATTGTGCTAGATTATTATCCTCACCTTTTAAATTATCTCCTGAAAATGCTTGAGATAAATGAGGTTGTGCTTTATTGATAGCCTTCATATAGGATTCGTGACTTCCTACTGTATCCTTTTGATATCCTTTAATTACTCCAGCAATAAAATCCATTTTAGATGCATTTTTTGCAGTATCAACTTTATCTTTATTAGCACATTTTGTTCCTCCTAGAGTTTGAAATAAATGATCAACCCATTGTGATGCACTATGTAATTGTGACACAGTAATACATTTTTCCTGAATTTGTGCTCCTGTATTTGCATCTACTCTGTTAGATTCTTGAGTTGTAGTTGTTATTGTATTTCCTTTATCATCTGTAGTTGTTACTACATTATTCCGTGGGGCACTACTAGTTGCCTGAACATTAGTTCCAACAGCATAGTTATTCGTTAAAGGTTGATTTAATTCTATATTACCAGAACCTGCATCCGCAGCCGCAGGTTTATTCTTACATAAAGACTGATATTTTTCAATAGCTCCACCAGGAGTATTTGATGTATTAAAATGAACTTTACTACGACCATCATTTGAAAAAAGACAATATGGGTGATCGCCTGGGCCATCAAAATCATTACTCCATGTTAAATTTAATTTTTCTGCTGCTTCTTTACATTCAATAGAGGTGGTAATAGGGTCTTTTCCTACATCCGCACATAATTTATTATTTTCTGTCTTAGAATATTTATTTGTATCAGTCCCAGTAGCAGCCGCGGTGGGAGGAGTTGGTGCCACCCCAAACACCTTCATTCCGCAGAGCGTCAGGTGCTTACCGGTATCCTCTGTGGACACCTCGATTGTGTTTCCCACTGCTTCGGCTGGACATTTTACGGTGAACCAGCCTGTATTGCGGTCGGTGTGCGTGTCGTCCGGCACAGCGACAGTACCGCACAGGTGCTTCTTTTCGCCGTCCAGAACATAGACCTTAGCGTTCTTGAGTCGCTCCGAGCAACAGTCGCGGCGGTTCAGCAACTGGACCTCCTTCACGGCGTATCGTCCATCCAGCACGGCTTTCAACCAGCCTTTTGGTTGTGTATGTGTGCATTTCCCACCTGGCCATCTATCGTTCCAGCCCGTGAAGTCGAGAGCACGCACAATCCTGCTCGCCACTCCACCCCATCCAGTAGTTGATTGGGAAGCCGATACAATCTTAATGGGATTGCCTTTATTTGTCATACCTTCAGCAAAAGTTCCTCCTGTATTCCAAAAATCACTAATATCTTGCCAGAAATGATATATTGTAAATATAACCATAATTATTAATATTACAAATATTAATGGATTCATATATAATTTATAAATATATTATTTTACTAAATCTTAGTAATATAATATGTCATTATCTTCAAGCCTTAATAATGGTTCTTTTTTCAGTATTTGGAGGAACGCCTATCACAATTCTTTGTCCAGGTTTAAATTTATGGTCATTTCCAACTGCAAGAGTTTTTTCACCAGTACTATGTTTTTGAGTTGTAATTGCAGATGGTAGTCGTCTTTGATTTGTAATTGCAGATGGTAATACAGAACCGGTTGAACTTATTTGATCTGGAATTTTAGCTTTTACAAATTTTTCCAAATTATTGTCCCAAGTCATACCATCAGGTGGTTTTTTGCAAAATAAACTTTTTCTATATGCTCGTTTTGTATTACTCGTTCCCCATGAGGGTTTTCCTGCTTCACCCGATTTGGTATAAGCAACATCAGGTATTTCTTGATGCGTCATTGCAAAACTAGGAGTTATTCCACTTCTATCATTTCGCATTCCCACTTGTAACCAAACATTAGCTTCATCACTTACCGGAGTCCAACTATCTCCTGATTCTGGTTTTCCTTTTATAAAATCTAAAACTTCTCTTCTTGATGCAATTGTTCCATGAGCACCTACTATATTTCCACTATTAGCTTCGCCTTCGCATAATTTCTTTGATGCTGACCAAGAATTCATACCGTCAGTATTTAATCTTACAATACCAGCCGGCCAGGAGTTTTCATATGTAGCATTTAGTTTATATACTGCTGCAAATTTTTTAACATCATTATTATATTTATGCATAATATCATTCCATTTTCCATCCTTTTTTTGAATTTCTGCATGAACTTCTCCCCTATTTTCTGTTTGTCCTTTACAACAATCATTAGGTTCTCCACTACGCCAATTCGCATAATCCCAATTACTACCATCAGTCCAAGTCCATTTTTCCGCACTGTTTCCACTACCTGGTCGTTTTCTAACTGCACCAATCCAAACTTTTTGACAAGGAGGAAGAATTTTCCTAATTGCTTCATTTTCTTCAGTAGTATGAATACTTGCTAAATGACCACCCATTGCAATAGCAGCTAAATGATGTTCCATAAATGTTTTCCTTTCACATGCAAAATAAAAAGCATTTAGTCCTGTCGGTCTAGTTTGTTTTTCTAATAATTTACAAGTAGGGTGACTTACATTGGAATCTAAAATCAATTCAGATATTTCACAGTTAAATGATGCATACCAAGGGTCACTCATATAAAAGAAAGGAAGGGCAGAATTATCTTTGTAATAACAATAATCCCAATCTGTTTTCCCTTGGCCCGCATCCCGACATCCTGGAATAGCTTCACCCTGTCCACCAGTTCTTTGAAAGCATTTCATATCTCCTCGACAATCGTGGTCATAATCACAATCTCCTTCACATTCTCCTAATTTTGTTTGTTGGGGGTTATTTGGCATTTTTTCCATAGAACCGCCATAATCTATTAATGGTATTGTTGAGCCATCTCCTCGACTTTTACTAGGAGGTGAATGTCCTGAACCTAGTGTTTCCTTATGTTCATGTTTAATATCATCATTTTCATCTCTAATAATACAAGTATACTTTGAGCCGTCAATAATAAGAGTAACCCTAGATTTTTGATTTAACGGTAATTCATAACTAGGATCAGTGCCTTGATTACCAGACCATTTTATATGCAATTTTATCTTTTTTGTTGTGGATGGACTTACCCATATTCCAGGCCATCTAGAATAATCACTATTATTACTATTCATTCCATCAAAAGTATTATGCATTATATTTTGATACGAACTATTGCCTTCACCTAATGGTTTAATTACAAAACTCATAACAAAATTATCCCATTTACCGTCCCACTGTTTAGCTTCCTTTAGAATAGTATTTTTTTGTGGTTTTCGTGGATTTTTTCCTATAAGTATTAAAGTTGTTGCAGGCATACAATTACCTGTAATTGTATTATATACATTTGTAGTTGATTGTCTATGATTAGACAACCTTTTTGATGGTATTATTTTTGTGCATCCTGAAACTAAATATGGTTGTTTATCACCACTGCATTTAATAGCATTAGGATTTCCCATATACCCCGAAGCACATTTCAATCCATTGACGCTAAATGAACTTATTTGTAAATTTTCATTGACACCTGAATAATCATACCCGGTAGTTGTTGTACTTCTTACACATTTCGGTACCGGCTTATCTTTTTCCCATTTATTTTCATAAAGTTTATATCCGGTACCATGGCTCGGACCTTCAAGTTTGCAAGAAGTTGGTTTGTTGTAGTACCCGCTCTGGTGAACCTTGAAATTTCCAGCAGACTTTCTTACAAAACTACACGAGCCATTGCTTTGTCTATATGTAAATATTCCCTCCTCACCAAAATGGTTGGCACAATCTTGGAGACTAGATCTGGTAGTCATATTTCTTACCCACATTCTGTAGTCTGGTTGCGGAATGCAGTTGTAGCCCCGCGCGTTGCATTCTTTAGTTCCGTCGTACCCGTAATTTGAACATCGTAAATTATCCTTTCCTAAATCGCCATACACCCATTTACCTTTACCACCATCAGGTGTAGGAGGTTTTATGCCACCTTTTGTAAATCCTTCTCTAACTCCCCATAAATTTTTTATATTTTCATGCAAATGATACAATATACCTATAACTATACTAATTGATATTACATAAATTAATAGATTCATATATAATTTAATTATATATTAATTTCACTAAAGTAGGTTAGTATAAACTCCAAACAGAATCATATGGTTTGCGCTTAGGATGTTTCTCACATCCTTTCCACATACATAGTCCACCTTCAGGTTTTGATGCTTTATCCCCATCTCCTATCATTGAGTTACTATTATCACCATACATACCCGTTGTTCTTAAAGTAGTAGAGTGTTGAGGTGATTCCCAATCTACCTGACTATTGGATATTGAACTTCCTGCTAAAATATTATTAACAGAATTCATTAATTTTTGTTTTGCAACAATATTTTGAGGACCTGTAATTTTTTCCTTTTCTTGTATTTTTATTTTTGCTACAACTCTTCCAAGTGATTCATAATCATCATTATCAATATTCGGTATTGCTACATTTCTAATATGAGACAAATCTTTCATGAAATTTTTACCAACTCTTATAAAATTTCCTTGGTTTTCTTGACTTAATTTAATATCACTAGGTATCAAAAGCTTGTTAGATAGAACTTGTTTCATTAATTGTTCATTGAAAATAGCTGTATTTTGCATTTTGGATGCGGCTGGTTGAGAAGAAGGAATACCTTGAAGTGTTTGACCTTGTTTTATATTTTGTGATTGAAATTGTCCAATTGCCATTTGTTTGTCAAATTGCTGATTGAATTGTTGAGTTTGTTCAGTATTAACTACAACACCTGAAGCTTTTATTTTATTATCCCAGAATGAGCCAGGAGGAGGAGGTGGAATTTCTCTTCTTTTAATCTTTTCACCTAAGTCTTTAGCTACCTGAGTAGTAAACATTCCATACACCATCATCACTTGTTGAGGAGTAGGTGCTGGTCGTCCGGATGGATTAGGAGCTAATGGTGGTATAGGTCCTATAGTTCTAAGTTGATTTTCCCAATCTGAACCTTGAGGAGGAGGAGGCATTTCTCCTGATTTAATTTTACTCCTTAACATCATCAACATTGCATTGCCCATCTGGTTCCATTTTGCTTGACTATTTCCAGCACCAGCTTGTTGTTGTAATGGATTCGCACTACCTATTCTTTGATATGCTTGAGGAGCAGCCCCTCGTAATAGCCTTGTCCAAGGAGATCCTGGAGGAGGAGGATCTAATCTTCCTGATATAATTTCCCCAATTACATATTCTGCTATATTTTTTGGCATAGCTATCATACTTGGACGGATCTTCCAAGGTATTTTAGTTTTTGGATCAATTCCAGCTGCTAATATTAGATTAATTCCAGAATTGCGTGCATTTCGTATTTGTTGTTCTTGGACTTGTCTATTTACTTCCATTATTTGTGCAAAATTACGCTGTAGTCCTCGATCCTTTTCAACTTCCGATTGTGTTGGATTAACTAATTTATTGTGAAATATTAAATTCATATCTTTGTAATAAATAAGTTTCATTGTATGTCCTTGGTCGCATTTGTGCTCTGTAAATTGTAGCTTAACTTTATCACCAGCCTTTACATAATCTGATATATCAGCAGTTCCTTTCGCGACAGCCGTGTCCTGAGCCATTTCAATTGCCTTTGACCGGGCCACATTTTCCACAATTTGATGATTTTTACCTGTCGTAATATTTTTCAATATCAATATACCCTTTGTAAAATTTCCCCATCCTTGATCTTCAATTTTGTATTCATACTGTAATTTGTAAGGTTTTTCAGAACCTTCTGGTATTTCTTTTTCTACCGACAAAGGTACCTGGTTTTGTTTCACTTCGTCCTTCCCACAGGTTAAGTTGGAATTCATATTTGCTGGAAAAAAATTCTTTATTTCAACTTCTGTTGAAGTCATACCTTCAGCAAATGTATTACCAGTGTTTGACCAATTTTTATAATCTATGTAAAAATGATATACTATAAATAATACCATAGTTATCAAAAATAACATAACAAATAAATCTGCTACCATTATATATAATTTATTAATATAATATTTATTTTACTAAATGTGTATTTATTTGTTGACTAACAACCACAAAAGTGACACATTTACTCATATGTTTAATTTTATGTGCATTGATATAAGCACAGGTTGAACGGATACCACCTAAATAATCAAGAACAGTTTTTTCTAGAGGACCTTTATATTTTACTTTTATACATCTTCCTTCGCTAGATCTATATTTTGCCATTTTTCCATAATGTTTCTCCATAGCGTGTTGACTACTCATACCATAAAACAACTTAAATTTCTCTCCGTTTTCTTCAACAACCTCTCCAGGATTTTCATCATGTCCCGCAAAAACTCCTCCACACATTACAAAATCTGCTCCACCGCCAAATGCTTTCGACATATCTCCAGGACAAGTGATTCCACCGTCTCCAACAATAAATCCACCACATCCGTGAGCAGCATCAGCACAATCTATTATAGCGCTTAATTGCGGAACACCCACTCCTGTTTTCATACGAGTTAAACAAGCACTTCCTGGTCCAATTCCAATTTTCACCCCATCAACTTTTCCATTAATTATTAACTCTTCAACCATTTCACGGGTAGCTACATTTCCAGCAATAATAATTCTATCTGGAAAAACTACTCTTAATTTTGCACAATATGTTACTACTTGTTCCATATAACCATTTGCCACATCAACACATATCCATTTTGCATTTGTATGTTCAACTAATTCAAATAAATTACTCATTGCACTTTCATTAATACCAGTAGAAATCATAAAATAATCAGGATCTAAAGGTCGTCCTTCTTTTTCACGAGCCTTAAAATCTTCAACTTTATAAAATTTATTTAAACAAGTTAACATTTTATGTTTACTTAAAACATCATACACATCAAATGTGCCTGTTGTATCCATATTTGCTGCGATAATAGGAACGCCTTTCCATTTCATAGTTGAATGAGCAAAAGTAAATTCTCGCTCTAAATCAACTTCACTTCTAGAAGTTATAGTAGTTCTTTTAGGACGAATCAAAACATTATGAAAGTCCAACTGAGGAGTTGTTTCTATTTTCATTATAAATAACTAATTACTGAAATTTTAAGTTGTATTTTTTTAATATTTAATGATATATATATAAAATGGTTAAAAATGATAATGGATATAGTTTTCAACCTGGTTTAATGGATAAAATGTATCAAGATAAAAAAGAAGAAAAGGAGAAAGCAGAAAAAGAAAAGAATAAGGAAAAACGAAAGGCATCAAGAGAAAAAAAAAGGAAAGAAAAAGAAAAAAAAAGAAAGGAAAGACAGAAAGAAATAGAATCTAAAAAGAAAAAAAAGGCCAAAGAATGGACATATAAGGACAAGGTTAATTATTCTATTTTAGCGATAGTAATGGTACCCTTATTTCAATTATTTTTTATATATCATCAAGGTAGTTGGTTAGATATAGTTTTACAATCAACAAAAAATTCGAACTATCTAAAACAATGGTTACCTGATGGTGATGGATTACCATATAGTAAGGGTGAACAAGGTTCTGGAATTAAATGTAAAGAAATTAAAAAATATTTACCTGCTCGCGAAAAAGCAGGTGGAGAAGCATCATCTCCCCCCTCAGCTCCTCCACAAGCTGGTGGTGGAAAAAAAAGAAGAAGAAGAGTTCAAAAAGGAGGATTTAGTTCTGGAGTAAATGATGCCAAAGAATTCTTTGATTCAACTAAATATGGAATTCCTTATGAATGGGCAGATAATGACAATTTTTTAATGAGTGGTACAGGAGAATATTTTAAAACCTTTTGGCAGGGCAATCGCAGTGCTCTTAAGTTTTTACAGGAACAAACAAGGGATGCTTTTTTCAAAGATCATAAGGAACCTAATGGATTAGGTGAAAAAGCATGGGATTTTATTAAGTTTGCAGCTATTTTACCGGTAGTTAATATTGTAGCACATATAGGTCAAATTGTTACTAATTTTGGATTATTATTTTGGGCATCATTTAATAATCAAACTATAATGATATTGCCATTCTTTATTCTTGCTATATGTAGCATATTCTTAGGTGCATTCACCGGATATTTCTGGCCTTGGGGTTTATTTACACTGTATTTAACAGTGTTTAACTTAAGACCAACAGCACAAAAAATATCTAATTTCCAAACTTATGGAAAACGTTATAAATGGTTATGGTGTATTTCTATATTAGTCTGGTGGTTTATAATAATTGGTGGAGGTATTTGGAAATGGCATAAAGATGCTATGATATTTTTAGGGATTATAGCTGCACTATTCTTTTTAGGAATGGTGGGAGTTTCAACACTTGTTTAATTTTATATAATTTAATATAAAAATATATAAAATGAGCTTGCTTAATTTTAATATAGCTATGGGAAATAATAAAAAAAAGAAGGGAAAGAACAAGATAGTTAGTGCACAAGGAAAACCATTTGTGAGTGTTTGTACTCCAACATATAACCGACGAAAATTTATTCCACAATTAATAAAATGTTTTAAAAATCAAAATTATCCAAAACAATTAATGGAATGGATTGTAGTGGATGACGGAGATGATAGTGTTGAAGATTTATTTCAAGGAGTAGAATGTGTTAAATATTTTAGAGTAAATGAAAAAATGAAATTAGGAAGAAAAAGAAATTTTATGCACGAAAAAACAAAAGGGGAAATAATAGTTTATATGGATGATGATGATTATTATCCACCTGATAGAGTGAACCACGCTGTAAATAGATTAAGAGCAGTTCCAAGAGCAATGGCAGCAGGCAGTAGTATTGTTTATATTTATTTTAATGATTTGGACAAAATATATCAATTTGGTCCTTATGGTCCTATGCACGCCACAGCAGGAACATTTGCATTCAGGAGAAAGTTATTACAAGAAACAAAGTATGATGATAATGCAGAAATTGCAGAGGAAAAGGCATTTTTAAAAAATTATACTGTTCCATTAGTTCAACTTGACCCAATGAAGGCTATTTTAGTTTTTGCACATCAATATAATACATTTGATAAAAGAAGACTACTTATAAATCCTCATCCAAATTTTGTTAGAGAAACTAGATTAAAGCCGAAATTATTTATTAGAGATAAAGAGATGCGGAATTTTTATACTACAGTTTAAATAAAATATAATATTTGAAAATATTATATGTTAGGTTGGATAAAGACATTAACTAAAAAGTTTAACAAACTTCCTGCATTGGGTCAATTTGCAGTTTCTGTATTAATAATAATAGTAGTAAGATATCTTTTACATCTTATAATTTACTCTAATTATTTATCTGGTTATTTAGAAAACTTTGGTAATCCTAAGGAATTAGTATATTTTCATATGACCGGATGTGGTCATTGTAAGAAATTTACACCAGTCTGGAATGAATTTTCTAGTAATTATAATGGTGAATTGAAATTAAAAAAATTAGAAAGAAAAGAGGCAGGTGATTTACTACAAAAATACGAAATTAAAGGGTTTCCTACTATTCTTTTAATAGACGAACAAGGAAATAAAAAAGAATTTCAAGGAGATAGAAGTATTGAAGGGTTACAAAATTTTATAAGTCATTAATTATGATACTGTTTAAAAATCTATAAATTCTATTTATATCCAATTTATTGATTTCATAATTATTGTTTTCAAATAATTCAATAATTTCATCAAGTTCGTATTTAGATTTTAAATAACAAAAATAAGAAAACATATCCTTTATATCCATATTCAATTGTTTACAAAGATTTTGTATAAATAAGCAATTATTATACTCTGTAGAATATTTTGTTAACACCTTTGTAAATCTTACATCCTGAGGATCAAATTTAATATTTTTATCACCATATTCATTATGAAATAAATGATTATTGTAAAATGTTTTAACAAGTGAACTCATTTCATTGAATATCCAAATTTGTTTTTGAAAAGTTATTCTATCAATATAATCAGCAAAACAAATATTGTTTAATATTTTATTATAAAAAGGTATAGTTTCGTCCTTTGGTATTTTTTCTAACACATCAATTATATTTTCATGATATAAAAGTCCTACACTTGTTCTATCTGTTTCATTCATCAATTCAATATGTTGATTAAGCTCGTATTTATTATTTAATAATTTTTTTATAATATCCTTGACATCTTCATTATAATTTTTTTGTTGAAACATATTTTGAATCAATTGATTTTTTAAAATACTTTCTTGGTTTTGATAAATATCATATGTTGATTTTAATTTACGCAAATCTCCCTGAATAAATATAACCATTTTTTCCTTTAATTCTTCTTCTAATTTTGGCATTAATATGTTAATTATATTTTTAATCTGAATATTGGTAGGATTTTTTAATTCTACCGTTTCACATATTTTTATCATTTCTTTAATTTTTTTATCAATATGATAATTTCCAATACAAATAATAGGTATCATAGTTGTATCTTCTTTTTTTTGTTTTTTTGTTTTTTTCGGTCTTATTAATTTTATTAGTGTGTTTATACCTCCCTTATCTCCACTATTCATACCATCTAATTCATCCATTATAATTGCAATTTTTTTTGTTTTCTTTTGCATTAAGCTTAAAACATTTTTATCACTCATATTATGTTTAGTTATTTGATCGACTATTGTTTTATTTCTGACATCCCCTGCATCATATTTAATTATATCATAATTTAATTTTTTCAATATCCCTTGAACAAATACTGTTTTACCAGTTCCTGGTGAACCATATATATACATACCTCTTTTGGTCAAAACATTTTTCTTATTTTCTTCAAAATTATTTAAACATTCGATTAATTTTTTTTCATTATCCTCCCTATCTAATAAAAGATTTAAATTCAATTGGTCCATTTATTAGATTTAGTCTTTATTCTTTTAAATACTAATCCTTGGTTTCTCATAAATTCTTCTAAAATATTTTTACATTTGGTAGACTCAAAAATAAATATGGAGAGATATTTTATCAATTCTACTTTTCTTGGAAATATTTTATCTTGATAAATCAATCGTTTCTTTTTTATTAAATAAGAAAACATATAAACAAGATATTGTTCAAATACAAAATCATTATCAAATCGTAATAGATGTCTCCAATATGATGATAACTTAATAATTTCACTTGATGATTTTATTTTATAATTTTTTTTCCAGTAAAATTTATTAGTAAGAGATAAAGATTTCAATGGTAAAAAGGAAAAAATCTCTCCAACAATGTCTTCTGGAAGTTTATTTATTTGGGTTAAATCCATTTGATATAGAGTTTTATTTTTCTTTATATCAAATTAACAATATAGTTGATTCCCATTTTCGTCTTCAGCATTAGTAATACCATCCCATGTAATTTCACACCCTTTAGCAAAATCACATTTCTGTTTATTAGTCATTTTATCAAAATCTTGGGGAGAAACACAATTCTTTCCTAAATTCTGAACATTTAAACATTTACCATCTTGTGTTTTTTGCCAGTAATCTGGACAACCTCCTAATTGAGGAGGAAACACTTCTGTCTTTTTAGCACTGGACATCATTACTGCAATAATCAACATTAATATAATAAATAAAACGATTGCAACTGTTAATACTGTTTTTTGAAAACTCATTATATAAATTAATTTATATAATATTTTTTTATATATTTAATATAAATGAACGCAAACGGTAGAGTAAATATATTAGACCCTATAAATAGTAGCGTATTTCAATTATATGACAAAATTCCTATAGATGAGAAAACAACCAGTTATAGGGATGCATTGACAGGAAATATTAAAGATAATAAATTATCTAAAACATTTTTTTCATCAGGTAATATTCTTATATTACAACACGGTCTTATGGGTGGTGTTTATAAGAGTTCTAGTGGAAGATTTAGAATAGGGTATCAAAATGAAGATACTTTAAAGATAATAATGAGAAGTATATTTTTACAACATGCATCTAATTTACCTCATAGTATAACACAACAAGTTGAAGAATTAAATAAACTTGTTTTAGAATATGCTATTCCACAAATATGCGGTGAAGCAGAAGGATATATTAAATACAAAAACGATGTAAGTACATTACCTGTACCGTTGAGTCACGGAGTTTCAACCTATTCAAACAATGTTTTAGAATTAAAAAAGTTTTTTTAAATATAACTATCTTTTATTTAGATATTTATGCTTTCTTTTTAATTTTTTTCTTTTTAATTTTCTTCTTTTTAATTTTTGCACCAATGCCTTTTGCTCTAACAATTCTATCATTTTTGTATCTGGCATATTCTTTTTCAAGTGTTTTCAACTCACTCAACCACATTTGTTCAATAGTAGTTTCTTTGATCTTATTCAACTCTATCTCTTTTTCTCCTTTCAACTTCAATAATTTTTCATAATTCTCTTCTTCAACACTATCAATTGTCATATTTCTTAGATATTTATATTCTTCATCATTATTGATAACATCATATCCTTTCTCCTTCAACATAGCAATTACTTCTGTCTTTTTCTTTTTCCTCATAATGAGTGTTGGTGGTTCGACAATTTGTTCTTGAATGAACTTAGCTTTGTTACTTAATATTTTTACTTCTTGTTCTAATACTTTAATCATATGTTCCTTTCTTAGTTCATATGTTTTATACCTGACGGGGAAATACTTGTCAATTATTTCATAAATGTTGTGATACTTTGTCAACTTTTGATTTTCGTCAAATAAATACATATTCGATGTTGATTTTGTAGTTGTTAATCCAAACACCTTTTCTAGTTTTGTAATATTCTCAGTAATCTTTTTTGCTACTATATTTGGAAGAACTCCCATATGCAATTTAACCATAAATTCAATATTTGTATCAGTACAAGAATCTTTATAAGATTTTACAATTGGTTTCTTTTTCTTACCCTTTTTATCTTTATCTTCCATAAGAGTTTCTAGAAATGCTTTATAAGGCTCAGTCCAAGTTCCTACTGGCAATTCTGTAATTTTAATTGTATCATGTGACACAATTTCATACTTTCCTTTTACTAAATATTTTTTATATACAACATCTCCTTTCTTTTCAGTATATTCAATAATATCACCCTTGAATCCTTCATAATATGGTTTAATGTCCCCACTGTATTCTTTACCTTTTAATTTACATTTTAAACATTCAATAATTTGTGTAGGATTATAACATAAACCTTCATAACTAAAACCAGTTCCAATACCTTTTCCTCCATTTACTAAAATCATAGGAATGATAGGAGCATAATACTCTGGTTCGACTTTAAGGCCATCATCATCAAGATAATTTAAAACATCATCATCCAACTTGGGATAAATTGCTCTAGTAATAGCATTTAATTTTGTAAATATATATCTTTCACTTGCACTATCCTTGCCTCCTTTCAATCTAGTTCCAAATTGTCCTAAAGGTAGTAATGCATTGATATTATTTGATCCCGGAAACTCTTGAGCCATACCGACAATACCTCCATTCAAACTAGCTTCACCGTGATGATATCCTGAGTGTTCACTAACATAACCAGCCAACTGTGCTACCTTTATCTCGCTTATTAAATTTCTTTTAAATGCTGCATATAGAATCTTTCTTAGACTTGTTTTCCATCCATCAATCAAATTAGGAATACTTCTTTCACAATCATATTTCGAGAAATGTATCATTTCTCTATCAGTGAAATCTTCAAATGATACTTTATTATTATCTGGATTCAACACTGCATCTTTATCATAATTCGCTAACCAATCCTTTCTATCGTCTGCTCTAGTTTTGTTAAATACTCTGTCAATTGCATTATCACTTGTTTCGCCGTTATATTTAAACATTACAACTTTCTTTTCTGCAAAATATTCTTTGAATTCTTTTGCCGTACTCGTTCCTAGACCCTTATAATATTTAATCTTCCATCCCTTTCCATTATTATTTGCTTGTTTCCAAGTTTTGTATGCACTGTCTGTATAAAATGATTTAGTCCTCTTACCTTTAGTTGCTTTTAAAATAGGAGTATTCATAAATCCTAGAAAATTAGGAATTTTTACTAAATCATGCCATTGTGAATGGAACATATTAATACACAATCCTTTAATATGACTTCCATCTAAATCTTGGTCAGTCATAAATAATAGTTTACCATATCTTAACTGTTTTGTTGCTTCTTCTTTTGTATATGTTTTTCCTGTAATTAATCCTAAAATTTTCTTAATATTTGTAATTTCTTCATTATTATTAATTTTATTTAGATTTGCATCTAATGTATTCATTAGCTTACCCTTAAGAGGAAATACCCCATATGTATCTCTATCTTCTTTACTCAAACCACTAACAATACCCGCTTTGGCTGAATCTCCCTCACACAAAATAAGAGTACATTGTTTTGATTTAGTTCCACCTGCCCAATTTGCACCCATATACTTTGGAACACCCCGAATATTTCTTGTTTTCCTACCATCTGTTTTTTTCGCTGATTTTGCTGCTTTAATTTCATTAGAAGCTATTGCACTTTCCATAACACCCATTTTTGCCAATTTATCAATAAATTTATCACTTACTTCACATTTTGAACCCCATCTAGACTGTGGGGTATTCATACATTCTTTAGTTTGACTATCAAAACTAGGATTTTCAATAATACAATTTACAAACAACATAAGTTGTTCTTTAATTGTAGCCGGTTTTACCCTTACCTTTTTCTTTTTCTCAATATACACAATCATCTTTTTTACTATTTGGTTTAAAATAAAATCAATATGTTTTCCTCCTTTGCAAGTATTGATACCGTTAACATATGAAACTTGAGTAAACTCGTCTAATGGACTTAAACACGCACCTATTTCCCACCTGTCGTGTGGAACTTCAAACACCCGTGTTGTTTCAGTTTTAGGTCCAATATAAATATCCATATATTGTTCAAAGTTCTTGTTTGGAACTGCTTGTCCATTAAATGTTACCTTTACAGACTTATCAGTGACAACCCCGATATCATATGTTCTTTTCTTAAATAAGTTGAACATATCATCTGTTAATCCTTCTAAACCAAATCGTTCATAATCCGGTAACCAAGTAACCTTTGTATATGGTTTTGATGTGCTCTTTTTTACTTTTGGGTTTGAAATGGTAGTTAGATTATTCTCAAATCTCTGTGTGTATCGTTTTCTACGAATATGGTCAACTGTTTCAACCTCGCCCCATTTAGAATAAATTAATACTAACTTAAAACCAAATCCATTTTTACCACCAACAATTTTTTTTTCATTTTTATCATAATTTGTAGATGTCCTCAAATGACCGAAAATCATTTCAGGAATCCACAAATCATTTTCTGGATGCTTTGCAACATCCACACCATTTCCGTCATTCATCATAGAGATTACTCCTGTTTCTTTATTTACGGTAATTTCAATATTTCTTACTGGAATAATATTTTTCTCTTTTCTTAATAGCTTTTGCATTAACCTCACTACATGATCCCGACAATTTACAATACCTTCATCAAAACATTTATATAATCCTCCAATAAAATCATATTCTTTAACTTTCATATTGTCTTCCTCATCTAACACCCAATTTTTTACAACATCTGATTCAATAGAACCAATATAAGTATCTGGAGCATCGAGAATATGTTCGATGTCCGTTTTTTCTTGATAGATATCCGCTAAGTCTGATGCTTTCGTAGACATGTGATTAATAATAACTCGTTTATTTTTTTAAATCGTTTTCAATTTTAGTTAATATAAATAATTTATTTACATTAATCATAATAATAACCGACCATATACCATAAATATTGCCACCAAGATCTTCCACCTATATTATTATATTCATTATTTAATCTATCTTGAGCTTCTTGAAGTAATCTCTCCAGATCCTTAACTTCTTCCTTTGCATACCATAACTTATCTTTATAACTAAATCGTTTTCGCTCCATATATAATATATAATTAATAGTTATATATTAAATTTAATTAGCATTTCTTATACTTACCCTTCTTTTTACCAGACTTGTGACGGCATCTGCGAGTCTTGCGAGCTTTGCGTCCCTTACTGTGCTTCTTCTTTGCAGTCTTAACTGCACCGAATTTTCCTTTTTTAGTTGTGTAACCAGCATCGCGAAGTTGTTTAAGAAGTTTATCTTTCTTCTTACTTTTGGCAATTGAAACAATTCTTCCTTGTTTGTTGTATTTAAGATTAGTTCTTGTAAGTGCATCACCACCTTCACTTTTAGTCTTGCCGTAACTAGTTTTGAAAGCAGTTCCGTGCATAACTTCGGCACGAGTTCCTACTAAATTTTTGTATGTGCGTCCAGCTTTTACACCAGCACGCTTGCGTCTACTTGCGCGGTTTCTTCTAACCATTATATAATTAAACAAGAAAAAATATAAACGCAAATTTTCTCTAAAGTTGTAAAAAAAATCTAAATGTTTTATATATATGGCATATTATGGAAGAGATCCTATAACTATGAAAAAAGAAAACGAACAGTGGAATAGACTTCTAGAAAAACAGAGGAAGAGGAGACATGAAAAAAAGATAAGAGCAGGACCGGCGACAGATGTCTATAGAGTACCTAAACCACTTGGTGGTCAACCAGGAAGGGCTTTCAAACCAGGTGAATTTGAAGAAACTATGAAAGATTGGCAACATTTTTACAATAAAAAAAATCTAGCAAGTGATCCTCTTAGTTTAGGTAAGTCTGCACCTGAAGAATCAAATGAAAATCAATCTAAAATAGGTACAAGATCCAAGAAGTTGCGTAAAAGTAAATTTCCAGTGACATATTCCCTTAAATCAGATCCTAAACTACTTGAAAATAGAAAAAAACAAGAGGCACTAGATGCAAAAGCAAAGCCAATAACCAATATGAGAGACTATAAAACAACTTTAAAATTAAAAAACGAAAATTATTTTAAAGGTGGTAAAACTAAGAAACGCCGAAGAAAGAATAAGAGGAAAACTCGTCGCCGCAAGAAGAAAACAAAGAGAAAACGCAAATACCGAAAAAAAAGAACTAGACGGAAAAAAGCTGGAAACTCTAAACTTAACAGTAAACAAACATTTTTGAAGGGCGCAAAAAAAAACGAAAAACAGCTAAAGACAATGTTTAAAGAATATATGAATAGATTTTTTATAACAAAAAAAGCTATTACATTCGATATGGTATTAGAAAAAATAAAAAATATGAAAGATTCTGAATTTGAAAAAAAAATAAATTATATAAATGCTGTTATGAATAGCAGTAAATCAAGAAGTAAAAAAGGAGGATATCCTCCTGATTTTCAATTTGAAGAAGTAGCAGACATGCAAACTATAAGATTTCATACTTGTGGATTATTCACTTGTATTATAGCATTAATGACAAGTTTTTTCTATCCTCGAGGTTTTCTTAATTTTCCGTTTAATTTTATATTGACGCCATTATTATTTTGTTTTGTATGGGTTGGATTTACTGAAGAAACTCAACCAGCTATAGAACATACATTCGAACATATGAATGAATTATTTTATGGTATTGACAATTTTGAAGATCAGATGAATATAAATAGGCAAAATGTAATGGATTTTCTAAGGGATGCTGCTAATATGAATGATTTTTATCGAAGAATAGTTTATAGGATTCTAGAATCAGCAAGAGTTACTCCTATTGGAAGTTTTGGAAACGAAGGAAAGTTTAATGATGAATCTAAACAGTAACTTGCCAATAAGTTAACAAAATTCTACCATCCTTAATATATTGTTCTGGTATTACTTTATCAATATATTTATAATAATATTTCTTACTTACAGTCAATATCTTATCTTTATTATTAATGTATTTACAAAACATAACATAAGATTCATATATTGTAATGTCTTTGTCAATAGTTTTATTAAACCTATGTTGAAATGCATCTAACATATCCCCTTGTTTATTCCAAAAATTACACGAAATACCTATTAAAAATTTTTCATTTTCTATAGTAACATCATCATAAAAATGTTCGATAATATCTTGTAAATTATCTTCACTAAAAGCAATAAGAATATTGTTAGTATCTTGAGACCATTTATTGATTAATGTATGTAATTCGCTTATTTCTAGTTCTTCTGCATTATCTTTTATTATTGAGTGATTCCAAAATTTTTGAACTAACTTTGTATTATTTAAGTAATGACTCTTAATTCCTGTAAAAAAAGAATTATTATTTTCTATTTTTTCTCTTAAAATATTTTCAAATTCTGCTTTATAAATCATATTAGGTAAGCTATTTTGTTTCAAATAGATTTTCCATAAATAAAACATATCTTTTAATCTTATTTGTCCCGCCTCTTCTTTTATAGTCATCTGATTTATGAATTTATCAATAAATTCATATTTTGTATTATTTTTTAAATAAAATATGTTATTTTTAAAACTACTATTTCGTTTATCAACATATTTATCTGCATTTATATATCTTGTAGAATAATGACAACAAACAACTAAAAAGTTAAATAAGTTGTCTTTTAAAAACGATAACCAACATGATTTATTTTGAATAGATTTTGTAAAGTATATTATTCTACTTTTTAAATAATCTTCGCCTCTATATCTATATCTAACTGATGAAGTAATATTCAACTTATTTTTAAAGTTATAATGACACATAGATTCTAATGTATCAAAAAACAACTTACTTTGTATTGGAACAAAATAATATAAATCTAGTTTTTTGTTTAGTATATTATCACCTATCAATGCCATAAAATGTTTCACATCTTCTTTAGTATTGAATAATGTAGGAGTAAAAAAATTGATGACATATTGAACTGTGGCAGATTCAGGGATAGTATTGAATAAGTTTTGTTCTTTTATATTCTTTATTATCGTATTTTTTATTTTTTGTTTCCATTCAATCAATATACCCTTTTCGGTAATATCATTCAAAATTATAATCCAAAGGTCATCTTCATTTATAAACTGATAATTTTCTCCATCATAAATTATAAATATATCAGTTGCTGATATATAGAAAAATTGTTGCTGCGGATCAGTCAAAAAATTATTAATATATTTTTTGCTTTCTTTTTCTAAAAATATTCTTTGTTTTTCATGTTCATAATATTTATCTAATAATGATGGTAATTGACTAGATAGATAATATTCTAATTTTTGTATAGTATTTGGAGAAGATTTATATTTCTCATATAAGTTTGTTATCTTTACTAAACTACTTTCCATTTTATAAATAATTCAATATTTATTTAAGTTATTTATAAAATTGGCATATTTATATAATTTATTGTAACTTGTTAATAAATTCATGTTTTAATATATTTTTCAATGTAATTCTAGATGCTGGATTTTTTTGCAACATTTTTTTTATCAAATCACTTGCATTTTCATCTAAATTATCTAATTCAGTTGATATATTTGATATTTTAAACTCTTGTAATTCATGTAACATTGTCAAATAATTTTTAGTATTATCAAATAAAGGTTTATCTGTTAGTAATCCATATAATACAATTCCTAAAGACCATACGTCTGTATTATGAAAATATCTTTTATACATCAAAACTTCAGGAGAAACATATCCATTAGTTCCTATAACTCTTGTTAAATGATTTTTTTTATCTAATTTTTTACAAAATGCCAAATCTATAATCTTTATTTTTATAGGTTTTGTTTTACTTATAATTATATTTTCAAATTTTATATCTAAATGAACATAATTATGTTTAAATAATGAATAAAGTCCTAATGTAACTTCTTTTATTATTGTTGATACATTATTGATACTAGTGACATCATATGTTGGGTTTTGTATCATTTGCATTAAATCAATACCATCTAAATATTCATACATTATGTATAATTGTTTTTCTGTTTGAATGGCTTTGAAAAATGAAGGTAAATATTTACTATGTCCTATTTCTTTGAGAATATTAATTTCTTCATAAGCTGTATTGAAATATTTTTCGTCTATTTTTTTACAAGTTATAATATGATTATTCATATCTAATTTAAATGCTTTACATGAAACACCAAATCCTAAAATCATTGGATTATATTGTTCTATATCGAAGTTATCTGTTTTAACAAGTGCATTGTTTTTTATGTTATTATCTACAACATCAACTCTATTATTCCAACAAGAAAGCACACAACTATTACCCATTGTAATTACTATTAATAATAATCAAAAAATTCATAATTAAACGCATAAGTATTTAAAGATTCAAACGCTTAAATAATATATATATGACAAATTCAGCAACAAATAATTATGTATTAGAAATGAAAACTGTTCAAATAGCACCAGTTAGGACATTGATGACTGCATTAAAAGATATATTACTTGAAACAAATATTGTATTTTCGCAAGATTATACTGATAGTAAAGGAAATATTGTTCCTGCTGGAATCCGGATTATTAATATGGATAAATCTCATACTATTTTGGCGCATCTTTTTTTAGATGCATTAAAATTTGAACATTTTTATTGTAAATATCCAAAAATAATTATAGGTGTAAATATGTTTCATCTTTTCAAGTTAATTAATACTATTGATAATGATGATACATTAACTATTTATATTGAGGAAAAAGATTATAGTGATGGTATTGTTGAGTATCTTGGATTAAAATTTGAAAATGGTGATATAAAACAAATGAAAATACAAAAACTTAAGTTGATTGAACCTGATGAAGAAGAATTAGACATGCCTTCAGTTAAATTTTCTTCTATTATTAATTTACCAGCAACTGATTTTCAAAAAATAATTCGCGATTTAAGTAATATTTCAGAAAGACTAGAAATTAAGTCGATTGGTAGTGAATTAGTTTTTTCTTGCACTGGACCATTTGCAACAGCTCAAATTAATAGAACAGAATCAGACGGTGTTACTGAATTTGTCAAGAAAACAGACGATACCGAAGTTATTCAAGGAGAATTTTCGCTAAAGAATCTAGGATATTTCATTAAATGCACAAATCTTTGTAGTAACATTGAAATGTTCTTGGAAAATGATCTTCCCCTTGTTGTCAAATATAGTGTTGCAAGTCTTGGAGAAATTAAATTATGTCTTGCACCATTACCTGCTAATTAAATATAAATAATAATTTATAATTTATATTTATCGTTTGCATCCTCTTTGATTTCTATATCTCTTTTTTGTTTTTCTCTTCTTTCTTCTTCTTCGTTTCTTCGTTTTTCTTTTTGTTTTGCGTCTTTTTCTACGACTTTTCCTCTTTTTTCGTCCACCTTTCTTTTTTTGTTCTTCTTTATAATACTTTTGTGCTTCTTCTACCGCTTCATCATAATTGATTTCACCATTTTCTAATCGGTTTGCTAAATTAAGAGGATCAATACTACCGTTTTCTCTAGGATTCAACATATGATCCCAAAGTGGTGCAGAACGTTGTCTTTCCATAGGTGGTAAAGCTGCTTTTGCTTTTTCAGCGACCGCTTCTTTATTCTTCGAATCGTGAAATTCTTTTAATAATTCTTGCATTTCCGCTTCTTCTTTTTCTTTTTGTGTCATTTCTTCTCTTGTTTTTTGTTGTCCTTCGGTGGTCATTGCGGCCATATACATTATCTAAATATTATCTTCATGAGTTAATATTTATCGTCGGCGTCTGCGTCTTTTTTTAGTTTTTCTCTTCCTTTTTCGTCTTCTTTTCTTAGTTTTTCTTTTTGTTTTGCGTCTTTTTCTACGACTTTTTCGCTTTTTTCGACCACCTTCCTTGAAAAGTTTTCTACTAAATTTACCAACTGGAGGTGCACCTGGCTTAACAAATAAACTTTTTGATTTGGGCATAGGAGTACTATCCGAAGGCTTTCTCATACCTGTAAATAATTCTTCACCTGCTTGATTTAATGCTAGTGCTTCTTTGGCATCTTTTTTTTTATCCTGTTCTTTCTGCCATAATGCTTTAGCTTCATCTTTGTCACTCATATAAATTAACTAAATATTATCTTTTTAATTTTGTCTTTATTCTTAAAGTATAACGCACCTAATATTCCTCCTATTAAGCCTCCTGTTATAACTTGTTCAACTGTATGACATTTAAGATATACTCTACTATACATTATTCCTACGCCTGCTAATGTAAATAAAATAATACCATACACCTTGGTTAAGTAATTGTAGTTACTATTTATCAAATTAAGAATTACATAAGTAGAAAAGAATATAGCATTTTGCGAATGTCCTGATGGCATTCCAAAACTATTCTTAGGTATTCCATCTGTATTAGGAGTTACAAATATACCACAAAATTTCGCATCTTTGGGTCTAGTTCCATAACCTAATATAGGCCATTTCTTACTACCCATCAATGGTTTGCAAATTTTATATTTTAAAAAATTATTAAAGGAATCATTCAATAGAAGGAAAAAACTTAATAGTAATAAATCTATGTTGCCCGTAATAAAATAGGACAGGAAACATGAAAAGGAATTAATCATTGGATATGCTCTTGCTAAGCCTATTAGTTGTTTATTCATTTACATTATAATTAGATTAATAATTGGGTTTATGTTTTTTAAATAAA
>WLWF01000437.1_pt1 | contig 40484 bp, 63 predicted proteins | sample 6718331 | NCBI WGS metagenome assembly WLWF01 (sample SAMN12718692, study PRJNA515312) | sponge metagenome | isolation source: marine sponge | host: Mycale hentscheli | place: New Zealand: South Island, Marlborough, Capsize Point | collected 2003-05-01 | reverse complement strand
TGTTGATGAAGAAGTTAACGAATGGTTTTCTATAGATTATGATAAAGCATCGAAATTTGTTAAGAAGGCTTGGTACGATGGTCTTCATGCAGGCCGTACTACAACCGGAGCTAACGGCGAAAAGAAATGGAAGCAATTTGCAAAAGATCATCGAATAGATGAATCAATTAATGAAGGCATATTCGATATATTCAAAAAGAAACGAAAGAAAGAAATAGAGAAAAAGGAAAAGAAGAATAAGTACAATCCTAGACAAATATACTATGGACATCCTGATTTCAAAAAAGAATTTCCAGGATTTTCAGAAGATCCTGAAAAAGAAATGGATGAAGCATTCAAAACTCTTGATGTTGCTGAAAAGAAAACGATTCCACTAATTAATGAGATGACTGTTGATTTAGAACATATAAGAGAAATGATGACTCAAAAAGATATGGTTAACAATGATACTTCTAATGCAGAATACATTGTAGAAATTGATAAATTTCTTAAAGAACTTGATGTTGTTGATTTCAAACTAAGAAAAGGAATCTGGTAAACAATGGAAGAATTACACGAAAGCTACGAAGAATATCGTCTATTTGAAATAGGTGATGGATCATCAAAGCCATTTAAGGTCAGTGGACCTAATCCTAAGCAAGTATTGAAAGATATGATCAAAGCTCGAGGTGATCGTACTAGTGACGATGGTTGGTTTGACGACGATGAAAAATCTGTTTGGACTTTTAGCGGAGACAAAGGCACAGATTATACAATAGAAATAGCATGGAATATTCAAAAGAAACTGGGTAGACCTAGACGTTTCATTAAAAATCCTAAGACTTATAGGAAATATCAGTTTCGAATGAATATCGGTTTTTATGCAAAGGTTAAGCCTATTACTGGTACTGAATTCGATATAGGCGATGAAGATGATACGGAACGTACTACAAATCTTGGTGAACAGTATCGTGTACTTGCAACTGTTGTAGATACCGCCATTCCTGTTATCAACGAAATTACTAAAGAGTTTTCAATCGATACTATCTATATAATTCCTAAAGCAGATAAAGGTGAAGACGAATCAATTCATAATAAACGTGGTAAGTTCTACTTAGCATATTTGAAAAAGCAAATCAAAAAGATTAAGGACAAGGTCACAGTAACTGCAGATAAATATGTTGGAGGCTACCTTATTCGTGGCGGACATATATCAGGAAGCGGAGGCGGTGATATTGGATATATTCGAAACGAAAAAGATTCCTAAACTACTTTTTTGAACAAATGATTGATTGCAAGTCTCTCGCTATCATCAAAAGCCTTCGTACGATGCTCTTCGAGCAAATCTAGTCTTAATAATACCTCACTTTTAGTAAGCGGAGTCACCTCCACATCAGGAAAGTGTGTCTCGGATGGAGAAATAGTCGTCCATGTGTAAAATACTTCACTTCCATGATTTCCTATTCGCTCTACTCGTACTTGAGATTCATAATGTTCGAATACTAATTGACGTCTTAATGTAGATTTCATATTGTTTTATTTTTATATGACGAAATACTCATTTAGAATCAAACGAAGAGACAAAAAGTTGATATATAATATAACCTGTACCGCTAGGTACAAATAAACAAATCAATAACAAATGGCAAATATGACATTAGTTCAAGCGAAATCAGCTATTGATGCAGCAAATCAGAAGCATTCTGCATATAGGATTGAAGCTGCAGCACTTGAGCGTAAAATTAAAGAGGCAACTGTGCAGATTGACGAATTAGGTCAAGAGCTCAAAGACACTCAAACCGAATTAGATGCTTCTGAAGCTGCATTAGATAAGGTAAAAAAGAAGATGGATAGCATTAATGCTGATCCAAACTCTACTGACGAACAAAAGGCCTTTGCCTTAGCTGATTACAATAAAGCTTTGACAAGAGTTACTGAAGGTAAAGATTTACTTTCTAAGATTAGTTCTGATCTAGCTATCGCAAAAAAAACTATTAAAGATTTAGAAAACAGCGAGATCTTAAAATTAGTAGAAGAATCTCTAAAAGCAGTTGAAGATGCAGAAGCAGCATATAATAAAGAAATCGAAAAAAGAAATTCTGGTAGTTTAGCTGGAGATGCAAGTTCTGATTATGGACTAGATCCACTTAAAAGATATCAAAACTGTCAAAAACTACAATCGCTTTTACAAAAGAATGTTCAGGTCGCAGGATTAGGTAAAAGTAAAGTAGAATACACAAGAGGAATATTAACTGATGTTGAATCAAGACTTTCTTACAATTCGTTTCAAGGTCCTTCAGATCTTTTAGTAGCGTATTTCAAATTAAAATGGAATGGTTCTCTAGATACATTTGAAGATATTGTTGGTGAAGCTAGAACTCTTTCTGATCAAACTATGAAAGAAGAAAGAGAATTGTTAATCAATTCACAAGATGCAAAAGGACGTGCGATTTTTCAATCTAACGTTGAGGCATACGGAAGCAAATACGAAGGTTTATTTGACACTAAACTAGATGATGGAATGAAAGCTAAATCAGTTGATTTAGAATCTGCTTCATACGCAAGTAGAGAAGTTGAAGTATCATCAAGTAAAAACTTCTTATTACCTTACTACGACACTGGATATCAAACTGTAGTTGCAGGACTTGATGCTTGGTATAAGGTATCAGAGGAATCAAGAGCAACGAGAGATACATTGCTTAAAGCTTATGGTGAATTCAAAATGGCTGAATCTGCACTTGAAACTGTTAAGAAGCTAGACAAAAAATCATACGAAGATCTAAAAGCATTACTTATAAAAGCAAATGGAATTACTGAAGAGGCTGCAATTGTTAAATTAAATGAAAATGATGTGTACGAGCCAGGATCTCCAGAATCTTCTGCCCAAATGTTTAGTGCTCAATCGGCGTACGATAGTGCTAAAGCTGAATATTCTACAACCAGCGACTTAAGAAATAAAATTCTTACAAGTGCTAAAGAGGATATGGCTGATAACCAATGGTTAGGTGCAATAAGAAATACTACTGATGGTTACTTAAGATATATTAAAGCTGATTCTGATTGGTCTGCTATAACTACAAACTACGAATGGGTTATTGTGCTTGACGATAGAGGTGCTGCTTATTTATCAGCTAAAGGATCTTTAGAGGCTTTTGATCAATTCAAATCTATATTATCCGGAAGCAAATTTGCAGGTGTTGAAGCTAATGGTGAATCTGTATTAGGAAAAGGCGTTGAAGAATGGGTTGCTTGTCAAAAATTCATTGCTGATTACGAAGAAAAGCAAGAGGTAACAGACACTTATACGGATGTTATTCAAATCGCATTAGCAGGATTTGGTGAAGAGGCTCAAACAGAAAGATCTGCATTGGCTAAGAAGTTAATAGAAATACCTAACGCTAATATTGCAAAGGCTTTATCTCAAGTTAAAAACATTAAATTTGAAGATGTTGCAATCGCGATTAAAAAGGCAATTCAAAAAGGTCAATATCAATGTTTCATCGAAGGATTTGTCGAAGCTACTGTTCTTAAGCACTTAATAGATCAAGGATATCAAGTAACTGAAGTTCTAGATAATATCGATCATGTAACTGGTAAGGCAGAAACAGTGAATATAAGAGGTCGAGGAGGAGTAGACGTTGCAGATGTTGCAACTAAAATTGCTTGGGATGGCGCTATTGCTGATTACAAACAAGCTAAAGACCAAAAATGGTATACGTTTGAATGGGATAAAATTGAGAACGTTGCATAACAATTAAGATCAAATAATTAATGAAAGACCGGAGAAATCCGGTCTTTTGTTGTCTGAAGTAAAAGTTAACAATTTGTTAACATTAAAAATTTTTTATTTCCACAAAAAAGTATTATATTTAACTATAACAAATTAATAATTAAAACACATCAAAACATGAGCAATCTACAAAATCAAAATCTAATGCGAGTACAATTTACTAACCCTTCTTACTACATGATTAACGATCACCACGAATTAGTAATCAATCCTGAGTTTACCACTTCACTATACGGTGAAATTGTGTTAACCGGTTTTGTGAGCGAATTCTTTGGAGATTCTTTCTTTGTAAAACATCAAAATCGAGTTTCGGAAGTATACCCAAATTCTGATCCTAACTTTAGATTCATTCAAAACGAGGAGTGCGAGCTTAAAACAAAATTATCTCTCGATCAAATGGAAGAAGAGGAAATGGAAGAAGGAACAATGTACTGGAACTCATAATAATCATAATCATAAATTCATAAAAAACAAATCAAATGAAAAAAAGAACTTACACTTACAACAAACCTTGCTACAAAAGCAAAATTCAATACCATCTTAACAAAGTCAATAACCTTGTTAATTGCGCACCATATCAAAAAGATCCAGTACTTTTGCTAAGGCACTTGAATTCCCTTAATCACTTCGTTGCTAAACAAGCAGAAATTCAACAAAACGAAATCAACGAATATAATCGTTCACAAATCAAATCATAATATGAAACTACTATTCTGCAAAACTTGTTCAGATGTAATAAGAATTACAATGGACAAAATTAAGTACTGTGATTGTGGTCAAACCCATGGTCAATACGAAGAGGACGGTATTAATGCTTGGTTCAAAGGACCGGCAATACCTTTAGGATTTGCAAACAGATCTTTTGTTGCAGCACTTCAAAATCAACCTAACGAACATTGGGGTAAAAAATTCGAAGCATTCGTAATTGAAAAGCGTTGTCCTACATTTGAGGATAGAAACGAATTTTCTAATCTACGTCACAGTCATGGTAAAGACTGAAACCAATTGACAACTTGCATCATATAATATAAAACAATAAAATCATGAGAGAACTAACCGCAAAAGAAGCACAGCATTTAGAAGAGATTATCGAAACAGAATTAGATGCATTTCCTTTTCTAACTAAAAACTACAAAGTGCAATTACGAGACAAACTTACAGAATCTGTCATATTTTATATCGAAAACGAACTATGAAAAATATTATCACATCAATTCTTGCAGCTACTATAATAGCTGCTATGGCCGTATCCTTATTCTTTATATGCTATCTAGTATACGATGCCTTTCCTACCTGGTTTCAACACGGATTAGGTCTAGGATGCTTCTATCTATGGGTAGGAACAGTATTAATTAATCTATTTGGCAAAGCTAAAGGCTTTAGAAAGAAAGACAAATTACAAAAATCTTACAAACAATTTCTTTTCGATAAAAATATCGAGGAATTAAAAAACAAAGACAATGCAAACAATTAAACAAAAAGATTCATGGATATGCGGTGTATGTGCATATCTCGGAAACAACACTATCATACCTACATGGCTATGGCGAGTAGGTTTTGTATTAACACCAGGAAGCGGTCTATGGTATTTAGGTATATGGTTTATTGCTTCATATCAAATTAAAGACTAATGCCAATATGCAAAACGTGCAATGAATCATATCCACAACAACGAAAGGATATGGGCTATACGGTTTGCGTCGGTTGTTCCACTGAACCAGGCTGGTCGTGTAGTGCACTAACATTTCACAAAACTGGTAACTCCATAGAAATAATCAAAGATCCCGAGGTTGCCTACAACATAAACCAAATGGCGGCACGCAAATCCTTCGGAGTCATGTCCGGTATTACTGGCCGTTATCGTCGATATCAAGAAGATACTAACTCAACACCGACCAAGAAGAAATGGGTAGATATGACTGGTGAAGTAATAACAACTAAGAAACAAACTATAGGAACACTATCCGGTAAGACTGTAGATTTCGAATCTCAAGGTACACATGCAGTAAACCTACTAGAATCTGAAGGATTGGATGCCTCTATAACGTGGATCAAGCAGGAGTATCGGAACCTACGCCTATCTCAATCAGATTTTGTCCGGTTAATCAAAATGATACGAGCACTAGTCCCACAAGTCCCTCCCTCGGCGCAAAACGACCTGAAACAACCTGATAACAACAACATATAACTATTTAATCAACTATACACAAAATGAAAAACAAACTTTACGAAATGCTTAAAGCAGACTGCATGTCTCAAATTACAAAAGCAGAATTAACACTCGACTTATTATCTAACAATGCAGCTGGCATTGGAGATCATTCAACTAAAGATTTTTATGATAATGCAAATGAAGCTTTATCCATGTTAACTGATGGTAAAGATAGATTAGCTACCTTAGAAGTTTGGAACGATGAACAACCAAGCGCATTGATTACTGAGGTACCTGACGATCTTCCTTTTTAAGAAGAATCTTTCTTATTAGCAGAAGTCTACGTATGTGATATGTAGAAATCATAAACAGAAGTATGGCTTCTGCTACAAACAAGTCCCATAAAGCTATTGGGCCTAATACAAGCATCATGACTCCCATGATCCTGTCTTGTTTTTCAAATATCATTGCTGCAGCAGAAAGTATGAAGAATAAAACTGCAGATACATTATGTATAGTCATATAATCATTGCATGGAAATAGCATAACTATTGCTAATGCAATTGCAGCTGGAATCCATTTCGGATTGCTGAACATCATATAACATGTTAATGCTAATACGCTTACGAAGAAAGGGCCTATTGGCGTATAGAAGTATTGTGAAAATGAATCGAGTCTTAGTCCGGTGGCTGCTACTAGGATAAATGGCATTAGTAGCGCAATAATGCAGATTGCTATTCTGGCATTTACTGCTTTAAGACCGATGTTCATGGTTTGATATGTTGTTTTTATTATATATCGCGAACACCTGTACACACGAGAGCAAATTGTTAATAAGTTGTTAATAAGTTTTGAAAAATACTGATCAAAAGATTTTTTTATTCCACAAAAAAGTATTATATTTAACTATAACAAATTAATAACAAAAACAAATCTATGGCAAACCAACAATTTACTCCGAACGAACTTAAAGTTATCAAAGCATTTACACAATCTGATTTCTTCGATGGTTTTGAATCAATCATATGGGACTTCTCACTTTTAGATGTTTTAGATATGGCACCGAGAACTAGATCAGGAGTATTCTCAAGTCTACAACAAAAAGAATTCTTTACAATTACTGAGAGAACCAAAAAATACTACATTGATTCTAACGGTGTTAAACAACGAACTCAACATTATTATGCTGGTGAACCAGAAACTAAATACGGAACTTATGCTTTAACCGAAAAATGCGTTGAAGCACTTAAAAATGCAAATCTTATACATACTAACGGTTATACAATCAACTATTAAAAGTTAACAATTTGTTAACATTAAAAGTTTTTTATTTCCACAAAAAAGTATTATATTTATACTATAACAATTTAATAATCAAAACAAAAACAATCAATTATGGCAAAATCATCTAGAGGCGGAAAAACATCTTACGAAAAACAAGATCAAGTTTACAATCAATTTCAAAGAATCATTCGTAAAGCGGAATTCGAAAAGAGAAACCCACATTATGCAGAGGAAACTCAAGTAGAAAAAATGATTCGTGAGAGTAAAGAGCGAAAAGCAAAATATGCTGCAACCGCTAAAGCAAAATCTGAACAAGTATTCATTTCTCACTACAATCCTAACAATCCATTAAACGGTTCTTCATCATGGAGCAAACAACAACATAAGGATTACAACGATTCTAAAAAGTAGAAACTAATTTGAAACTGCATCATATAATACTTAACACATTAAAACAAATCAAATCATGACAACAACTTTCAAATTCACTACGAAGGAACGGTATGAGAATTTCTACAATAACCTTCACGAAGATCTAACTGATCAAGATCCAATCGAACAAATTCTTCAAACTGAAGGATTGGCCACCATGATATCTATCAGATACAAACCTAAAGGATGGTCAACCGATAAAGCACTCAAAATCATGGAATGTATGCTATACTTATTTCAAGATTACGAAAAATACGAAGAGTGCCATTCAATAATCACAGCTTGGCCTGAACTAAAAATTAACGCATGAAAACAAAAACATTAGTCTGGATAACACATACTTTCCGCAAAGATTCACGTCTTTACAATTCACTCAAAGGCGAATGTACCTTTGTTTACTACTCACCATACTATTTTGCAGGTGATCGTGAAAAAGCTATACTTAAAAATACTAATTGGCAAAATCTAGAATTGTTCTACGGTTCAATCAATCATTTCAGAAAGCAACTTACTAAGGATGGTGGTGATCTAACTATCTACAAGGAATCAGATCCAATTGCACATATCAATATGCTTATCGAAGCATTTGGCTATACAAAACTTGTTATAGACGAACCACAATTTGCAATGTGGCATTCGCTTAACACATTCAAACTAACAATCGAACCAACATATATTGATTCAGACTTAATTCAAACTGATTGTAACTATAGGACTGCAAAACATAGGTGGATGCATCATGCCTCTCGCGAATATAATTATTATCTGCCTAACAACAAACTAACGTTCTTCAATCTAACGGTCTACAATGGCGAGGACAAATATCCTAAAGGCAATATACCTAACATTCAAAAAGTATTAGACCGTGCCTATGATATTGCTTCAAACTATGCAAACACTCGAGATAAACACAATGGCCAAACCGAATTATCTGTGCTAATGCAAAACGGTTTAATCGATCCACATAACATTTTCTATACAATGGTTGACATCTTCAAAAATCAAGGTGCAGACCTAACCAAAAACGAAGGTGCTCATGCTGCAATGCTAAGGCAATTCACTTTCCGTGAAATGACTATTATCAAATCACGTCAAAATGGCCTTACTATGGAAAATCAACTTTCAGAATGGCTATCAAAAACAATTACAGAAAAATCAAAATACAATCTTATTCAACAGGTCAATAACGAATCTACATTAACATGGGATAACATCTGCAATGCAAATACACCCGATGCAAACATCAATCAAATCTTAACCGAATCATTTGCAAAAGGCGTTATGCCAAATCGTGCTAGAATGTATTATGCCGGTTGGTTGTTTTATAACGCAAAATCTGGTGGTGATGCTATTAATATGCTTATCAATACATTCGATCTTCTATTAACAGATGGTCAATGTCCTAACAACTACATTTCATGCTGTTCGAGTATGAATATGTCATACGGTAAAGTAATGTTGCTAAACAAAGATCGAGTAATGAGTCTTCTTGATTATGCAAAGTAAAAGTTAACAATTTGTTAACATTAAAAATTTTTATTTGCCAGAAAAAAGTATTATATTTATACTATAACAAATTAATAATAACATAAAAACAAATCTTATGCCAAATCAAAACAAACGTGCTCGAATCAAACTTCAAAAAATGTCCGAGGTTAAATTCGATCCAAAAATCTTTCAACCAATGAAAACAAATGGTCCTGTTGATTACATGTTTTCAAGCGATGGAGGATTCTTTCCTGCTACAAACTATATGCTTATTGGAGATCCCGGTATTGGGAAATCAACCTTTGGGTTAGATATTCTTGCAGAAATTCAAAAGAACGATCCATCCAAAAAAGTACTTTTCATTAGCGGTGAAATGAACCAAATCGATATGTTCGGTTATTGTGAGCGATACCCAAAATTCAAAGAGATTCCTACACTCTTCCTTTGCGATTACCTCGATTCAAATCCTAAGGATGTTATCGAAAGAACTTTCAAACATGGATACGATATCATATTAATCGATTCATTCATTGAAGTTCAGGAAGCAGTTCAATCATCTAATCGATTACCACGAACTGCTGCTGAAAAATGGTTTATCGATCTTATGGTTACTCACAACAAAGGAAAAAACCGAGGCAAACATTATACTTCTTTCCTTGCAATCCAACAAGTTACTAAAGGCGGTAATTTTGTAGGTTCCAATAAACTTAAGCACAACACAACCGGAATGTGTGAACTTCGTTATTCAAACGAATTTGCAGGAGATAGATATATTAAATTCACTAAAAATCGTAGAGGTTACAAATACGAAAAACTCTACTTCAATCTCGAAAATTCAAACGGTTCTGTTAACTATGATCTTAAACGTTTAGAAAGAGACGAGGAGATAAAGCAAAGAATTTCTAAAGAAAAAGATAATATGCTTAAGGAAGAGGAACTATTCAATATGATGTTCCAAGCTAAAGAAAACATCGAAAACGAATCAAAAAAATAGAATGAAACTTTTTATTCTTATCATCATATAATATACAAACAAATTAAAAAACACATTATGAACCTTTCAAAAACATTTTCTCAAGAGCAATATAACGCTTTCAAACAATCAGCGATGGTTAAACAACCATTGAGGAAAGAGATCAATTTAGTTGATCTAAAATTTATTACAATCGATACAGTCGATTATTGCGGATTAAAACTCGGAATGAGTAAAAAAGCAATCAAAGATATTATGGGTGTGCTAGGGTTAGCGCAGTCATTCGGTGGAAAACTAAACTCAGTATTCGGCGAACAATTTACAAATACACTTCTTAACACAATGAAAGATGCGGTATCTAAACAAAAATCGTTAAGCGTTACTTTGCTAGTATCACCTGATAGAGTCATCCAAAGAATTCACAAATCTGGTTCTTCATGGGTGAGTACCGAAAACTTCTTCGATATTGTTGAGCGAACAATTGATAAATCTGATTTGCTAATCAATAACATGCAAACTAATAACGATGGTGGAATTATCATTGGAACTACAAATCCAAATTCAGAGTTCAACATCAAAGGATCTAATCTAGATTCAAAACAGGAAGTTTTCCAAGGAGGACTTAACTTTAACAGAAACTATGCAGGAGTTCAAGTTGATCCATTCTTATACAGACTATGGTGCACTAACGGTTTAGTTACAAAAGAATTCGAGGAATCTATTCGAATGAGCAATATCGATAATACATCATGGGAGAAATTCTACAAGAACCTCGAAAAAATCGAAGCTAACAATTTTCAACCTAAAGGATTTGTTGATAAAGTTAAAATGGCCGCTGCAACACCTGCTTCACTTGGTGAAATGGATCGAGCTATTCAACTCATCAAAAGAAACTCAAATATCGATGATCAAAACATTCAACCATTCATTCCTTATGGTGAAACATTCAATGCGTTTAAGAAAATGGGTCTTCAACCACAAGAACTTACTCACAACCAAAAGAAAAACGCTAGAACTAACATTTCAGTATGGGATGTTGTTAATGGTATTACCGATTTTGCTTCTCACGATTATGGCTTTGAGGTAAAAGATCCAGAAAACACTAGAAACACAATGATGGTGGAAGCTGGTCAAATCCTTACTAAACAATACGATACTCAAAATTTACTTGTTGCACAACCATTCTAAGATTTGTTTTAATTTGTTATACTAAATGGTAAACAACAAGCAAAAGAGCCACAGTTAATTCTGTGGCTCTTTCTTTATTTCTAGTGATATGCAAAAATGCACTATATGATTATATGTACATTAGAATTCGGATCATCTATCCATCATCTTTGAAACCGTTATAGCATTCTTATTTCAACTATAAGATCTCCACTTCCTTTGATAATTCTATGGATACGTCCTTTGGGAATATGTATTTCTCTTGCTGGATGTAATTCTACTGGCAACTCATTATCGAATTGAAATTTCCAATCGGTCATTTCATTCACTCGTATAATACGATCTTCTTCATCTTCATGCCATTTCAATAAATGTTCGGCAGTATCAGCCGGAAACTTCCTAATGACATTAGGTCCGTTTGAAGGTATTGTAGTGTAAGGTATGTCTGATTCAAATGAATCGTAGAATTGTTCTCTTTCTTTTTGACAGTCTGGGCAATCGTCTACCATGGATCGTTAGTTTTAAGACCTAGCTGCTTCCAAAAAAGATGTACGTTACAAGACCACCATCCGCTTGCATATTCATCTTTCTTTTTTGCACAACCATGTCTGGCTAAAAATGCTTTACGAGTTCCTTCGTTCTCGTGTTTCTTAATCATATTTTCTCCGTTCTTATCGGTTCTTTCACCAAATCCTATTAGTATCGCTTTTTCTGGATCTTTAGGACTAGGTCTGAATACCATGAATAAATGTTTACCCATTGAAGGTGGCATTCTTTTAGGATCATCCAATGTAACAGTTTCTTCTTTACCGGACTTAGGATTTTTCCATTTAGCTTTCTTTCCTGTCATTAACTTTTCAACTATAAACTGATCATATTCATTTAGTGCAATCTTTCCATCGAAGTATAACCTTCTAGTTTCGTTGACTAAATCAAGATAAGCGTCAGAACCAATACGGAATATAGATTCTGTCAAAGTTAGTTTGTTATCAATGTGATAGCTAAGATTTTCGCTTAAGTCGATATGTTGATTAAATGATAGTAGTTGCATAGTTTATATATTTAAGTCTTTCGGTTGTCTGCTATCCATTTCTTAAAAATTGGAATAGCATCTCTCATTCCTTGGCTTTGATTTTCTGAATGCTTGGCTCTGTTCATCATTGTAGTAGCAATAGCCATTGCATGCATGTGATCTTTCTTTTTAAGTTTGTCTATGATTTTGATTGTGTCAAGTGCTTTTTCTTTAGATCCATATCCAGTACCTTTAACAGCATCCTTGTCACCAGGACTAAATAATGTAGTACCTTTCTTTTCGTTTAAGAATTCGTTAAATGATTGTAGATTCATTTTGACTTTTTGTTTTTGTCAATCCATGCTCTGAAAATTTTCATTGCATCTCTCATTCCATCGGTTTGATGTTTATGTTTCTTAGCTCTTGATTCCATTGTTGTTGCAATACTCATAGCCCAAACTCTTTCATCTTGCTTCATAAGCTTATCAAGTTCTTTGACTGTGAATTCTGCCTTTTCTTTACTGGCATATCCAGTACCTTTGATAGCATCACGACCACCTTTAGAATATAGTCCGATATCTGGTGGATCTTCTTTGTAGTATCCACGTTTTCGAGTATGTCCAACAACAGGTTTCTTTCTGTCTTTATTCTTTTGTTCATTTAAGAACTTGTCAAATGAGTGTAGTTCCATTATATAAGTTTTGCCATTTTACCAAGTCTTCCATCAGGACCAGGATTAGCTTTTGTTCCGATTGTTTTACCACCAGTCAAGAATGAATTAACTCTTGCATAGCCCCACTGTTCTTGAGTAGCACCAGGTCTGTGACCAGCTTTCCAAGCAGCCATTCCTTTTCGCATTACTGCTCGAAGTATTTTGATATCAACTCCTGTTTCTTCTTGCTTTTTCTTCAAAGCTTTTTCGATATCAGGATTGCCGATCTTTCCTTGATTAAGAAGTTTCTCGTCAGGTTTATCATCATCCTTAGCAGCTTCAGTTAGACCTAACTACTTCATTGCATAATCAACAACTTTTTCTAAATCGTCTTTTTTTAATGCATTTGCTAAAGGCATAGAATTAAGTCTATTCATTAAAATATCGTATCCTGCAGCCTTACCTTGCATTTGTCTTGCTAAGTTGCCGCCAGCACTTTTCAAAAATCTTTCTGTTGCAGCTTCATCAACTGATTCTTTCTTACCAAATTTCTTGTGGTAAGCTTTTGTGTATTCAGAAGTTTTTACTTTACCTTGACGTTGAGCTTTATCATCACCAGGTAATTCTTTATACGCAGATGGATCATCAGAATCCATATCAGCTTGTTTGGTTATTTGAGATTTCTTTTTAGAAGCAGTAGATTTTGGTAGGTCTTTGTAATAAGCTTGTTGTGCTTTTGTAACATCAACTTCTACCTCATCATCTTTTTTCTTTTTTGCCTCAAACAAAAATTCATTAAAAGATTTGAGTTTCATTTGTGTAAGTTTGTTTAGTTAGATTATATATTTACAGATAATCGCGTAAAAGTTTGAAAATACTATCTAATGCTTCATGTCTATGATTATCCTTCAAAATGATTTCATTAACAAATTCAGATTCTCTTAATTTTGCAGTTTCGTGTACTGCACTATCGTTCTTAAACTTAAGATCAATTTGATATTTGTCTCCACAAAACATCATAACACTTCCTTTACCTAATCGACCTAATACCATAGCAAATTGTTGTTTAGTAAGATTTTGAAATTCATCAATGATTACTGCAGAATTCTCGAAAGTTCTTCCACGGAAATGTGCTAATGATACAAGTTCTATATGATCTTGCTCTTCCATCTTTTGCAGCAATTCAGGTTTGTTGTATACCTTACGCATATTTGAACGTATTGGTACCATCCATGGCTCCATCTTTTCTTCTTCAGTACCTGGTAAGAAACCAATATCTTCGGTTGATACTGTAGGTCTAGTCAAAATTATTTTGTTAACTTCTCGTTTGAAGAATAAGTCTAACGCTACCTGAACAGCCAATAATGTTTTACCAGATCCAGCTTTACCTATGATAAAGTTAAACGGCTTTGTTAATATTGCAGCCTTAGCTAGTTTTTGTTCTTCTGAAAGTGATAATGAGAATCGAACGTTTCCTTTAGGTGGGTTCTTCTCTATGTTAGATTTTGGCATATTTGTGAATATTGTAATGAGTATTTATATTAGTGGCTTGGAGTTATGTACACTCGCCAAACCGCTTGATTTGACTTTTTGTGTTTATGATGGTGTATGATCCTTAAGGACCGCATCGGCCTTATCTTTGATCGTTTGAATCTTGTCTTCAGGTTCACCAGCATCCTCCATGTGTTTGGCCAAGTCCATATATGCATTATATAGTTTGTTCACACGATTAATTCTATCTGCCTTTGTATTCCTGATTCGAATATGCGATGGATGTCCTGCAGAATCTTCAGCTTCGTTAATAAATTCGTTAAAGTCTTTTAAGTTCTTCATATTAATAGTCTGATAAATCATCGATTCCGTTTTTGAAATCTGTTAATAGTTTGTTAAAAGCTTTTGCGCTTTTAGGATCTAATTTCTTTAGGATCGGAACATGTTTCTTAACTAAAGCAGAAACATCAACGTTAAGATCTTGAAGTGCATCCATTTTCTTTTCGTCGCTTAATGCTTCGTTAACGTATTCATCCATTGATTTTAAGTGTTTCATATCGATTGTTATTGATTTGTATAGTTTATATATTTAAGTCTTATGATAGGCCTGATGATATTCCAACAATTTGTCCTAATCTAACTAGTAATTTAATCAAAGTTGCTTTTAATGTAGCTGCGCCTTCGGTTCCATCTGTTGTGAATTTAGGGTTATTACCAATAGCTTGGTATGCTCGAATTATGTCTTGCATTTTACTATAATTAACTAATGCAGAAGTATTATCACAATCATTAGTTGCAATTTTCCATAAATTCATGTAATATAATAATTCACTATTCGTGTTCATTATGTTAGTAATTGATAATCCATCTTCAGTTAATTTAGGATTCAACTCGGTTAATACTTTTTGTAATTCATCGATATAAGCAAGAATCTCTTGTCTTTGTTCGTTCATTAGTACGTTTCGTTTATCACATAACTCTTGAGCAGCTTTATCTGCAGCATCGGTTGCAGCTTCATGTTTATGTAAATAAGGAGATATCCAAGTTTCTATTGCTTCGACTATATGTTTTAGCTTTCCACTTCCTTCTATTCCAAATTTTGCAGTACTTAAAGTTCTTCGTGCCTTTCTATTATTATCTACTGATGCGTTATCTTTTCTTCTAATTACATCAGATATCAATTTATCACCTGCTTGCAAATCATCTTCGTGTTCATGGTCGTTAATATCTTGTACAAATTGTTCTAACACTTTTATCAGAGTTAAACATCGTTCAATTGCCTTCATATTAGATTGACAACAATCTTTATTATCTTCGATCATACTATCTAGATGTGCAATAAGCTTTTGTGTCTGTGCATATCGTTCATCTGATTTAGCTTCATATTCAGTAGCTTCTGTCAAAGCCTTTTCCGCGATTGCTTTTGCTTCAGTAGCTTTTTGTTCTGCTTCTTCTACCTTGCTGTATATGGCATTGAATCTTGAATCATCTAAAGCTGAATTTTTAGCTAAGTTATTTTCAACAGCTTTGGCTACTGCATTAGCAGCTGCAGCTCGTTTATTTGCGGTTGTTGCATCATTATTAGCATCATCAACGCTATCCTGCAATGCTTGAATGATTGCTAATTGTTCTTCAGTCCATGTTGGCATGTTATCGAATGTTTTATTTATATATTTCAAATCGGCTAGGGAAATGAAGGATACATACATCTTTCCAAACCTAAAAAAATCTACAACGATGACTGATGGTGAAATGGATAAACTGAAACAAAAACAAAAGGAAATCATAGAACAAATAAATGAATATCAAAGTAATTGCAAACATGAACACGAAGAATTAAAGATGGTCCATAATGGAAGCATGTCTTCACTAAAAGTTACGTGTAAAGACTGTGATATATTATTAAGATACCCAACACAAGAAGAAACAAAAAGGTATTTGAACAATGAAAAATAGGATAGATCTTAGCAAATTTTTATATTGGATACTCATGGCAGGAGTGCTATTAGTAGCAATGAATAGTTGTGTATCTTATCGATATCACAAAGCAAAGAAAGAATTAATTAACCCACAACCTAAATATGGATCAAAGGAAAATTTCGATACAGGTAAGGAAACGATTATTAGAACGACGAACTAGAATTTTTGGTAGATGGTTAAAGATCACGTTCAAAAAACCATATACAATTTTCTTAGCAGCATTCTTTCCTTTTATGCAAGCATTCTTAGGTTCATGTATTGTTATATACACGAGCCCAGATAAGAATACTTTGTATGATAACTTTAGTTTGTTCATGATTTCTGGATTCTACTATCTAGCATTTGCAATGAATTCATTACGAGCAACTAAAGGATCTAATTTAGGATTGTTGATGCTAGTTATATTTGGTGCACTTGGTATTGTTTGTGGAAAATTATTTCTTATGAGGATATCATGAAACAAGTATTAATATGCATCATATAATAATCAAAACAATTTAATTATGGCAAAAGGAGCAAGAGCAGATAAACAAAACATGGTAATGGGTATGTTCTCTAAAATAGCAAGAGAAGCAGATCGATTAGATAAGAAAAGAATTAAAGAAGCAAAACGTAAAGGTGAGTTCTATCATATAGATAAACCAGAATTACTTTCGATTGCTGAACAAGAAAAATATTACAAAGCCTTAAAAATCTTCGAAGAAGGTGGTGAATCTTGGAATAAGACATACGATATTAACAACAAAGAATTTCCGTTTCCTTACAAATTTGCAAACCAAAGAGATAAATAAACTATGAGCGATGATGATTTCAATATGGATGATTTCTTAGGAGACGAATTCGAAGAGGATGGTTTTCAAGAAAGAATGAAAGATTTTCACGATAAAATGCGTGCAGAATCAATGGCAGAAGCATATCGCTTTATCAATGAAGTTGGTATTCTATTTTGGATACGTAAAGATATGTACGTAAAAAATTCTAGAAAGCTTAACATCCTAAATAAGATGGTCATCTATTTTCAGGAACTAGAAGAATATGAAAAATGTGCATACCTTATGAAAGGCATTCGTACATTAGATTCTAAACAGAATGAAACTGTTTAATCATTGCGTCATATAATACTCATAACAATTTAATAATCATATAAAACAAAGAACAATGGCTACAATCAGAATGATCGATTCCTTCGAGGCGGAAGCTCAAGCGAGACCAAAACAATTAACAATCAGAGAAAGACAAGTAATTCGAAATATGCTTGCAGATGCGGTAAATACTGAAGCATCACAAACTGTACATTTACAAATTGCAGATTATCTTAAACATAAAGATTGCGAATTCCAACATAGCGCTATTACACAAAACGACCATAATTGGTTAAAAGTTAATGTTCACCTCGGTGAATGGAAAGGTTTTGAAACAATGACAAAGCGTACAAAATACGAATTCAAACAAAGACACCCTAACAATCCGGCACCTATCAATCACGATATGCCAAGAAACTAATCGTATATATAATTTATGAGGTCGCTCTCACGAGGACCTCATACTTTAATGGATTGCACAATCATTAAAATAAATTAGAATTATGACTAAAAGAAAAAGACCAACACAAATGGCGTTCATCGATATGAGAGATGAATTCCTAAAACCATTTGATCAAGTATTCGATCAAATGCTCACACAACAATTCCCTAACTTTGCTGAACAAACAGGTATTGACTTCCTTAAAGGAGCATACCCAAAATGTAATATCATTGATACCGCTGAAGATGTTCAAGTAATTGCTGAAATTCCTGGTTTAACTAAAGATGAAGTTAACATCAAAGTTGAAAGCGGAGTTATGACAATTTCCGGAAAACAAGCCTTTGCATCTAAAGATATGGAAGTTAAATATATCAGACGAGAACTAAAGCACTCTTCATTTAAGAGATCTTTTGAACTTGGAGATACATTAGATCCTTCAAAAATTAGTGCAAACTTTGAGAACGGTATTTTGAATATTACCATTCCGAAAAAAGAAGAATCTCTTCCAAAAACGATTGATATCACAATCGATTAAATAAAAAACCAAACGCAATCCAAATAAATAGAAGACGGAGCTATAAATTAGCTTCGTCTTTTGTAGTTGAAAGTGTGATTTGAAACAGAATATCGTATCGATCATATAATCACTATAACTGAAAAATAAATTACATCATGGAAAAATTAAATAAAATCGTTAATTCATTCTGGTTCAAATCTGCATTATGTGGAGCTGCTGGAGCCTTGCTATTAATTTACGGACACGTCCTTTGGGCAGGTTTCGCATTTGGCTGGGGTGTAAATGAATTTATGGAATACTTCAAAAAGTAATTTAAGCTGATTGTGCACTGGACTTCGGTCCAGTGCCTTTCTTCTTAAAAACAGTTCTTTGATATATGGGGATGACACGGCTTTGACATTATTTGAGAAGCTTTAGATTCAGCAACGGGTGATGACCTACATCAATCTTAGCCGACAACGCTGAGTATGCAATGGCTGCCTAGTTAGACTAGTAGTTTTGCACATCATGTAACTGATTATACTTGTAAGTTGCTTAGATGTAAAAGGAAGTAATTGTGGTTTGAGTACTGTACCCTAAACAAGTCAACCAATAGTGCCTTTTGATACATGTGGCCATGGATAACATAATCTATTTTTGGAAGATTAGAAAATCTTATACTATGCTGTAAAAAAATCTATTGTCGATATCTGATGGACCTGGGTTCGAATCCCAGCATCTCCACTAATTGTCCTATGGTGTAACTGGCAACACGTCTGTTTTTGGTACAGAAGAGTCGAGGTTCGAGCCCTTGTGGGACAACAATTACCGTTTCGATAAAAATAAACTAACAATATGGAAACAGTAACTTTGGTTGTAATCAGCGTACTATTCACATTAGGTATCGGATCATTAGTGTATCTGCTATTTGGTGTACGTTCTTTACAAAATAAAATCAAAACGCTAAATGCAATGATATCATTGCGAGAACAAACAGATGAAGATATTTATAGACTCATCGATAGAAATGATGAAGACATGGATCGAAGAATTAATCGAGATATGGACTTATTAAATCAAGACGTTGACAAACGGTTCGATAAAAGTTATCGAGCAATGTATGAATTTAGAGATTGGGCTAGCGAACAAATCAATAGACTAATCGAAAAAGATCAATTAACTAAGTAAACAAACCAAAGAAACGGTAATTCTTAAGGACTCTTCGGAGTCCTTTTGTTGTATTGAAACTACTTTATATTACGAACATATAATATCTAAACAATTTAATTATGATGCAATACTTAGAATTTACATTTCAATCAATATGGCATTTCATAGGAGTGTTTATGATACTTTCTATCGTTGCTCAAATGTTAATCTCAATTTTTAGACGCAAATGAATAAAATAATCTTAGTCGGAAAAGCGGCAGCTGGAAAAGATCACATGAGAAAAATACTACAAGGACGTGGTTTTAAGTATGGTGTATCTTATACTACTCGACCTCAACGTGAAGGTGAAATCGATGGAGAAGATTATTTCTTCATGGAAGAATCTGAATTTAACGAAGGTATAGAAAATAACATTTGGTACGAATGGGTAGAATTTAACGGTTGGTACTATGGTACAACTAAAACTCAATTTATCGAAACTTGCAATCTCTTTATTATGACGCCTAAAGGCATTGCACATATCGATCCTATCGAAAGAAAGAAATGTACGATTATCTATTTAGATATATCAGACACAACAAGATCTGCGAGACTAATTCAACGTGGTGATAACAACGATTCAATTGAAAGACGAATGTATCACGATGATTTAGACTTCAAAGATTTTACAGATCACGATTTAATAATAAACAATTCAAATTTTTAATAATGACAAGACAAAACACAAAATCAGGCCATGACTATCAGTTCGAATCTATATCGGTTCCTTCTTATATGTTACCAGGCGAATGGAAAGTAATTGAAATTCTAGTAAGAGGTGATGTTCAAACAACATCATTCGTAATGGCTACAAAACTTCATCCTAATGCAAAACCTTACGTAGACTTCTGGGGTAATGTCGATCCTTATGGACCTGGCAAACAACAAGTATGGGTGAATATCCATGAATTTGCAAAAACACCATTTAACAAACATAGATGGTCAGTGACTACTGGAAGACATACATCTACGGATATGTCTACTACAATGCATGATACACTGGAAACCGCAATGAAGCAAGCAGTACACGAAATGGTAAGAACTACTAAAAAGTTTGACAAGATAAATAAGAGAAAGACCCAAATGTGGGACTCTGAACAAATCATTGCACATGATCCTAATTTTAACACAGTCCAGTAAAACTGGAGCAAATTACAAACTCGCTGAAGATTGCAAAACCTTAGTAAAACACTTTGGTAAAAATGCAGAAATAAAAAACTTCAACGATGAAATCGACATTCAGGAATACGAATCATTTATTATGATCGTTCCTGAATGGAATCGATCTATACCTTTCACATTGAAAAGTTTAATCGATAACTCAGGCTGGCCATCAGCCTTTAATGATAAAGATGTTTATATGATTGGTACTAGTGCAAGCATCGGTGGTAATATGTTAGGTCTTAGTCATTTAACCGATATATTAGATTATATAGGTGCACACGTAAGAACACCAAAAGTTTATATAGAACACATTCATAGCTTTGATCGAGAAAGCGAATCTGCAAAGACGATATCAGAGTTGATTTCGAAGATAACACAAAAAGCATGTTTAACCTCATAAAGAAATTACAGAATATGAAAGACAAAATTAAGAAAATTGAGAAAGACTGTATTAATGAAATCGAGGAATGTGATGAATTCTTAAAAGACTTACCTGAAGATATCGAAAATCTCGATGAATTAAACGAAGTAATATCAAACAACAAAGATCTATCTAGGGCATATGATTTAGGCAGAAAGGAAGCATTTGAAGAGGCTGTTAGGAAGTTAAAAAGTTAACAATTTGTTAACACAAGAAATTTTTTATTTCCACAAAAAAGTATTATATTTATACTATAACAAATTAAATATATTACAATGAAACATCTTGAACAATTCTTAACCTTCCTTTTATCAATGGTGATTATCTCACTTGGACTAATCATTATTCCAGGTATGGTATTCTACGCTCTCAAAACTTATAATGTATCTTGGCAATGGATACTCCTATTTGTATGTGTTTATGCAATTGCATTAACTGCAATATGTGAATGGGCTAATCCAGATGAGTTCAAATAATCGAAACATTTTATCAATTTCATCATATAATAATTAAACAAATCATATCAATGCAAAATCAAATCAATCAAATCCAAGAAGTTTACACGTTTCTCGAAGAAATGCGATCAACAACTTCAAACAACAAAAAACTCGAAATTCTTAAGAAACACCATCCAAACGAATTTCTTTCTCAGGTATTCCATTATACCTACAATCCATTTTTCAAATATGGCGTTCACAAACGAAACATTCTTAAAAAACCAGAACTAGAACAACCAATCTATGAAGCGGTTGATTTATTCTTTTTACTCGATGCTCTTCGTTTAAGAACAATTACCGGCCACCAAGCAATAGGTGCTATCAATTCATATACAAAGAATTTACCTGAAAACGTCAAGGAAGTATTCTTTAATATTCTCGATCGAGATTTACTTATGAGAGCATCAACCTCATCAATAAACAAAGTATTCAAAAATTGTATACCAACTTTTAGCGTTGCTCTTGCTGCATCATATCAACCCGGTATGGTGGATTTCACAAACGAAAACGAACAATGGTACGGATCAAGAAAACTCGATGGAGTAAGGTGTTTAGCATACAAACAAGGTGATGAAGTTAAATTCACATCAAGATCCGGAAAACCATTCTTAACCTTAGACAAAATTAAAAATGAACTTCTTCAAATTGATGGAGATTTTATTCTTGATGGAGAAATCTGCATGGTGGATAATAACGGTAAGGAAGATTTCCAAGGTATTATTAAACAAATACGAAGAAAAGGACATACAATCGAAAACCCTAAATTCTTAGTATTTGATTGTTTAACATTCGAAGAATTCGAAAGTAAAACAAGTACTAGAAATTTACAAGAACGAATTACAAACCTAAACGGTAATATTCTCAATCCAATCACTGCAAACTATATCGAAGCGGTTGAACATATTCATTTAACATCGGAAGAACAATTTGCTGAAATGGTAAGCGATGCTGAAAAACAAGGTTTTGAAGGTATTATGGTTAGAAAAAATACTTCATACGAAGGTAAACGATCGAAAAACCTCCTCAAAGTAAAGAAATTCTTCGATGAAGAATACATCGTTAAACGATGCGATCTAGGTGATATGCGCTTTGTGGAAAGCGGCCAAGAGGTTATTAAAGATGTACTTCGAAATATTATCATCGAGCATAAAGGTTGTGATGTGGCTGTAGGATCCGGATTCTCAAAAGAACAACGTGAATATTACTACAACAATCCAAACGAACTTCTAGGTAAAACAGTTACCATACAATATTTCGAGGAAACTCAAAATCAAATGGGTGGTCTAAGCCTAAGATTTCCAGTTATCAAACACATTTACAAAAATGGTAGAGACTGTTAATACTGAAACAATTTGAACAAATCATCATATAAATATAAACAATAAATAATAAACAATTAAAACAATAGATTATGCCTAAAATGACAAAAGATCAAGAAGATTACGGAGAATTATGCAACGTAGAAGCAACAACAACATGGATACCACGTTTAGTTGCGAACTGGAATAGAGAATATTCAAAAGCGTTTCAAGTATTTGACTTAACAATCGATCATCTCGGAAAAGAATTCGTATGGACTCATCATTGGATAAAGGGTAGAAATAAGGCGAGAAAATTCAAAATCATCGGCCAATTTACTCAAGAACTTCTAATGGTTCAACGAACAGATACAAACAGATATTATAGAATGCCTACCAGAGAGGTTGCTAAAGCGTTTAAGACCGGATTAGAACCTGACTTTGTTTATGATTCCTCCACGGATATATAAAACATGAACAACATAAAATTGCCTATAGTTCTTAAAAAACCTAGAGGGCGTCAGTACATCCATATTGACGTTTCTCCTGACATGGGTGACGATTGGTTCTTACGTATTAGTTATCGTAAGAATAAAACCGATGAAGAACAAAATCACTATACCATAATTCGTAAAGATTTAGACAATTGGTTAAACTCATTAAAGAATCAAAAATACGTCATACAAGATGAAGAAACTAAAAAGTAGAGAAGAGTTCCTAAATGAAGGACATTCTTACGACAATGAAATTGAAAAAGCAAGAATGATGCAAGGAAGTGCATCTGACTTAGTTGAATGGGCTGCTCGTAAAATTGCAGAATCAAAACCTGAAAACTTTAAGGAAGGCATTATCAGTCCTATCCAAGAAGCAAAAGATAAAACGTGGATGACTAGCGTTAGTATTAAAGATGCTTTGAAAAAAGGTAGAGTTAACGTTGGTTCAATGGTTGATGTTGATACTAGTTCGAATAACAAAGAACTTCCTAAAGGACAATATGCTATAATGCCATTTACTGATGATGGAGATTATTGGAATGCTAGGGATCTTAAGAAATTTGCTGATAAAGTTATTGATGATCTTAACAAAAACTACAAAGGAAATGTTGAATTAATAAAAATAGATACCGGCAAATCAATTAGATCTTATATTGTATCCATTGATGAATCAGTTAATGAAGCTAAAGAAAGCTATAAAATAATGAGACTCGTTAATGGTCGTACAAAAGAATTAATCGAAGGTACTATCGACGAAATCATGAGTCAATTCAGTTCTGCTATGGATAAACTAAGAGATAGTGGAAGTGGCAAACAATATAAAGATGATCCAAAGACAATTGAAGAATTAGTAAAATATCTTAATGCAGCTCAAAGTTATATTGATAAAGGAAAATCTAAGATCACATACGAAATACAAGAATCAGTTGATGAAGCTGCTAAAGATCATCGATTCAAATATGTAATTAGTAAAGATTACAAAAATCATGGAGTAGTTGACTTTGTTAAAGGTGATCAATTTTATGTAGAAATCGATGCTGATGGTAATACAGTACCTTATTCTTATAAAGATGTTTGGATACTAGACAAGGAAGATACCGACAAATTACAAAAGGCAATGATGAAAGGTACGTTAAAACCTGATAGTAGTCCTAAAGAATTAAAAGCATTTGTAGATAAACATATCGGTAAACAAAACGAATCAGTTAATGAACGTAGAAAACCTATCACAAAGAAACATTGGGATAAAGCAGATGATGACCAAAAAGAAGAATGGTTATTACAAGCGTATTCTGATCCTGATGATGCAATGGAATATGTTGAAACGGATTGGAATGATTTACCTGATACCGCAACTTCAAACATGTACGAAGCTTTGAATTTTATTATACGACCAGCTAAATCAGGAGATCCTTTTGCACCATACGGAAAACCTTTCTTTATTACAACTAAAGATGCCGATTTGGTTGTTAAGAAAATGAATGATCTAGGAATTAGAACATTTACAAATAAAGATGGTGGTGAATTTGAAGTTGGTCTCGAAACTTACGATCCTAAAGCGTTCGGTTATCCTGGAAAATCTGGCAAACTAATCGGAATTAATCAAGACGTTCTTCAAAAAGCTTTAGATGCATTAGATCAAAGAAAAGATAAAATTACAGGTTTTGGATGGATGTCTACTAACGAATCTGTTAATGAAGGTGATATGACTAACAAACACGGAGGATTCTTAATTACATACGTTCCAAATGGTATGCGATTAAAAGCAACATACAAGAAAGGTGTTGATAGTAAAAAACGTGAAGAAGCGGCATTTGCAAAAATATTAAAAGACAATCCAAAAGTAAAAGAAAAAGATCTTAAAATAACAGGCTATTTCGGAAAGAAAGAATATGCTGATTTAGTTCAGGACATTCCAGTTCGTTTAGATGAAGCCGATGATAATTGGAGTGATGATGTTAAAACTAAATGGACTCCACCTGCAGGATTGTTCACAGAACCTGCCAATAAAATCGCTGATGTACTCCACAAAGAAAGTGATGATCTTGATCAAGCAATGAGTCGCCTACAGTTTTATATTAATCGAGGAGGCAAGTTACTAGATGGCAAAGCAAAGGCTAATCTTGAAACCGCAAAGAAATTATTACAACAAAAATACAAATAAACAATGTTCGAAAAATACAGCGATAAATACCTGACAGAAAAGCTAAATAAAAAGGAAACAAACCTTGCCGATTTATTAGCTGATGACGTATCAGATTATTTAGGTGACACTATGGACTTTGATGAATTTTCATCAATGGATCAAGGAGAAAAAGAAGACGTAGTTAATAATGCTTTAGGAAAACTTTCCGATAAGTATTATAACGATGGTGACTTTGATAAAGACCTAGACAAATTGATGAATCGGAAATATAAAGAAGTAACTTCATATATTGCAAGTCAATTAAGTGAAGGTATCGAAATAATCGATGAAGCTAGAGGTGCAAAATCTACTGAATTTACTAAACCTGGAAAGGATGGTGATATTTACTTTTCAAAACGTGAAGGTAATGCAGTTGGTGTTAGACAAGGAGATTTGTTACAAATGATATACGTTTATGACGGTGAAGTAAAACTTGGTAAAGTTCAAAAGACTGATAAACGTTGGGAGAATATGGGCGAACCTACAGAAAAACTTCTTATTGATCTAAAGCTTAAAAACGTTGGTGGTCTTAATACAAAAGCAACTCAAACCGAAGATGGCAAATTAATTTATGCGTTCTTATCAGAATCAGTTAATGAAGCTAAAGATGAAGATTATTTGAAAACTCTTGCAAACAGCGATTATTTTGCAAAAGGTTACGAAACACTATTCGGTTTACAAAGTTCTATTAAAAGAATCTTGGGAGATAGAGAAATTAGTCCAGACGAAAGCGATGTATTGGATGCTATAAACTGGTTGAAAGATGGACTAGGTAATGGAGATCCTAGAAAAACATCGTTAGGTAAAAAATTACTTAAAATGAAATGGGTCACTGAATCAGAAGTTAATGAAGCTAAAGATCCTGTCTATAAAAAAGGTGATAAAGTTTTAATTCAACTAACTTTCAAAGGTGGTGTTGGTAAATTTGCTGATTCAATGTCTAAATCAAAAAACACTGAAGAAGCTCGTATTGTAAAGAGAATCAAGAATAAAATTACCGGTGGCTACAAATATGAACTATCAAATTACATTACGGTACATCCTTCAGAAATCGTTGGATTAGCTGAATCAGTTAATGAAAGACTAGATTTTAACAAAGTATTTAAGTCAGCAAAACGTAAAGGTCTTCTTTTACATTATTATGGAAACACTCTTCCTGCAAAGCCTATTAAAAAGTTTTTGAATGCTAACGAAAACGAAATTCTAATAATTGATCCTAACGATATTGATACAAATAAAGACTTATTAAATATTTACGAATACCTTGAGAAAAACTTTGTACAAACAAATTCTGTAGATCTAGGAGATCATGATTTATTTTTTGATTCAAATCTTATGGTATGTAATTATATTGAATATGGCTTAAATACTTATGCAGTGACTGATAACTCTAAATTGAACGAATCGGTTAATGAAAGATTTAATTCACAAGAATTAGATGCAGCACATGTAGTTCGTGGTGGCGTTGAAGAATATCTTGGAGACTATGAAAACGTAGAAACTTACAGGAGATTTGAAAAGATGTCTAGAGCTAAAGACAGTACTGGAAAGAAAAGAATTATTGCAGATGTGCTAATGAACGTCGAAGACTCTTATTACGGAAGTATGAAATTATCTAAAGCAATGCGCATATTAAAAACAAAGAAAGAAGAACTTACAACATATATTGCAGATACATTAGGAAGCGCATTCGAATCAGTTAACGAAGGTAAATTTAAGTACAATCCAGACTCTGATGAAGTAAGAGACCTATTCGTAAAAATGTTTCCAGGAAAATCTGGATATGATGATTTAGATTCTAATATGTTTATTGATGATGAAAATAAAGAAGCTTGGGTACTAAATGTGGATGACACTCCAATATCACCTAAAGACAAAGCCAAATTTGTAGATGCTGTTATGAAACTTGGAAAGAAAAAAGGTTGGAAAATAAAACAATACGGCAATGATGCTATAGAAATTTACGAATCTGTTAATGAAGCTAGTGATCCATTAACATTACCTAACTCTAGCATAGTATCTATTAAAGGCGATGTTATTACAACCCAAGCAGGTAAAAAATATAAAATACTAACCACAAAGCCAAACTTAAAAAAGAAAGATTTATATGTTGATATGGACTTTATGAAAAGTTCTGGAGATCCAACTGATGGATATGTTGCGAAAATAGATCCAAATGATTCTTATGGAATGTCCACTGCAGGTCTAAAAAAAGTTGTATCAGTTAATGAAGCTTCAGATATACGCAAAGAATATGATTCTCTTAAAAAGGCCTCTGTAAGTTTTTTACGAAGTGAATGGAGTAGAAATCAAAAAGTTGGTAACCCAAAAGAGCTAGATAAAGCCGGACTAATTTCAGATTTACTTCGATGGAAATTTGGAAACAAAAAGGTGGCTGCTGAATTTGGATTAGATGAATCATGGATGTTACCTAGATTTGAAAATTTTGTTAACGAAAACGAAAATCGAGTTTATGGAATGTTTACTGATGATCAAGGAAAACCTGGAAAGTTAGATAAAGAATTACTTGATATTGCACTTAAAGGATTACCTGCTAAAATTACGAAGAATATAGATGCAGTAGAAGCTAACGGATATGGAGGAGAAAGTCACATTTCACCACCAACAGTTTCTAACAAAGGCCAATCAAGAGGTGAGATTGAATATAAAATGATTCACATCGGATTGCTTAAGCCTATGGGTAAAAATAAAATAATGGGTATTTCGTTAGGACTTAGAAAACGTACAAGCGGTCCTGGAACCGGATATTTATATATGAAAGTTGTACCGGATTGGAGACACACACTAGGTCCTGATGCTGAAGGTGCAATTGAATTTTGGGAGGATCCTGCTTCATTCTTGCAAAAATTGTACAACGAAAAATTTAAGAACTGGTTCTAATATGAAAGTCGTAAAAACATTTGAGCAATTCATAAATGAAGATGGTAATTTCTTCGTTCCAGCTAATACAGGTGGAGTATCAACTAATTACAAAGAAGATCAAACTTCGTTAAAACAGGCTTATCCTGATGCAGAAACTGCAGATGATAACGATGCATGGAATCCCTCTATAATTAATAAGAATGCTGAAGAAGGACCCAACAAAGATGTTGCATTTATTTCACGTAAAGAAAAAACCAAAGGCAACTCTATAGATACCTTTAGTAATCGAACAAAAGAAGATAGGCCTGGTGGTGGATCTATATACGGACAAAGCGGCGTAGCAGAATCAACCGAGCTTGAGGTTGGTATTGAAGTTGAAATGGAACATACTGACAATCGAAAAGAAGCAGAGAAAATTGCAAAGGATCATATTTCCGAAGATCCTAAATATTATTCAAAACTATATAAAGCAGGTTTAATAGACGAACCAAAAGCTGAGAAACTAGCTAAAGAACTAGATGAAGGTGGTCTCGGTGATAATCAAGTTGCTGGACAGCGAGTTTATACACAAAATACTGACACATCAAAACAAGGATATCAAGATGCAATGTATTATGGAGATGACGAAATAGATGATCACGGTCCTGATTGCGATTGTGATATATGTATAGAAAAACAAGCTTGATGGTGATAGAGAACTTTTCTGACTTCATAAACGAGTCTTTAGATGATATTAAATATGGTAAAAAACGTGACCATAATCAAACCGAAATAGCCATAGATGAGCTTCCTTTGATTGATCCTCCTACTAATTCTTCTGATCAAACAAAAAGAGAAATTGAAGAAATAAAGGCAATGCCAAATGCCACTGAATTTGATATTTCTAACGACAAAAATTTCTCAGATACTTTTGCAAAATATCTTGTAGACAATAACGTTTCTATTACAGAAGATCAATTAAAACGTTATTCAAAAAGAATCAAAGATATTGTAGTTGCATTAAAGAATCATTATAATCGTCCTAGACCTGCACAAGTTGCAGCTCATCATGGAATAAACTTGAAGCCATATCCTTCAAAAAGTGCAAATACTGCAGCATATCCTTCTGGACATTCAGTACAACCATTCGCAATAGCAACCACGATTTCAAAAGAACATCCAGAATTAAAAGATGGTTTATTTGAATTAGCTGATCGTATAGCTAAAGGTCGAATGCGAATGAAAATTCATTATCGTTCTGATTATGAATATGGAAAACTTTTAGGCCAACAAATAGGAGATAGACTTTCTATTAACTGAAACTAAATTTCATATGATGCATATAACTATTAAAATACGCATTATATGAACAAACATTTAGAATTCGAAGATTTCGAACAAGCGTATATAGGAAATATCGTTTCAATAACCACCAAACCAGAATTTGAACTCAAATCAAGAATAGGTGATTGCTGGGAAAGAACAAGATACTCCTATGAAGTTTACAATATGAAATCTTATAAGTTTAGTACCGAAGATCTTGGTAAGCTAGACTACAATTACATTGAGACATTTTACGATTGGGTTGTATCAGGTTCTACTGATGCAGAAGAAGCATTCAAAGAATATCCTAATGTTGCTAAATTCTTAGCAAAACCAGAAAACACAGAATTACCAAAAAACTTTAATACATTCTATGGTCCTAGAATTGTTGCTCAAAGACCTGCAATTATTAGAGAACTTACCAACAATCCTAATTCAAGAAGAGCAGTCATATCTATATTAAAAGATAGTGACTTAGACCTTTTAGGTACCGATGAAAAACTAGAATTTCCATGTACAGACAGTGCTACATTTTCTATTCGAGAAGGTAAACTAAACTGTCATGTGCATATGAGATCTCAAAACATGGTTACCGTCGTTAAACTCGATATGTATCTATGGGCTAGATTTACATGTGAAATGGCAAAAGACTTAGGTGTAGAAACAGGAACATTCTCTTCATCTATTGTATCGGCTCATGTATTTGAACGAGATCAAGAATATTTACAATCAATAAACATAATCGACTAATGAAAAAAACAAAAATCTTTTACGCAGTTCAAGTATCTAATTTCACTCAAACGGACATTGGTCCTAAATGGTTATTAAGAAACGATGCTTGTACTAACATTGCAGTAGGAATAATTTCTACTTTACTTGATCAAAACGATCATTATCAATTTCTAATCAAACTTCCTAGAGAAGAGGATTGTTTAGATTGCAATAACTTATTTGAATTATTCAAACCACAGTATCATACTCGTATTTCTTTTTACCGAGAACATATTCCTATCAGCCCAATAACTAGTCGATATACATTTGACTTTAATATGTTGTTCTCTAATAAGCAATGGTTTAAGGATATAGATGTTATGATTAACGATGAAAATACATTGACTAAAAATTGGAATGTATTCTTCAAAACAATCGGAATGAATGTTCCTATTATGTCAACTAACTATTTCTTAGATTCACCTCTTGCAAATAAGGTTGATACAAAAATCAGATATTATGAAAGACAAATGGAGTCATTTATTAATTCTGATATTGCAGTCTTTCAATGTGAAGCTGGTAAAAACGAAGCTATGGAAGCTTATGATATGTTATTCAAATCACGAGAACATATTGCAAAAACATCAGTATGGGGTGTTGGTTGCCATGCTCAAGAAATAATAGATTATCACACAGATGAAGAATTTCCTACACCAACTATTTATTTCGGTAATAGAATATCTGATACCGCAAATCGATATACAAACTATGATTCTTTTGCAGAAGCAATCGGTAAGCTTAGTAAAATCACGAAGCGTAAATTTAATGCAGTCATGCTCAATCCGACTAGAAAGGTTACGGAATCGCAACTAAACGAAATCAATGAATTATCAAATGGCTGTGTAAGAGTTATGGATAACGACAAACCATTTACGAGACAAGACTATCTAGAATTTATTAACAAAGCACATATATCAGTTAATCTATTTGTAACTGAAGTACATGGTGGTGTTACTCATTGTGAAGCTATGCTTGCAAAAAATGTTTTAGTATTACCTAACGTAAATAACTACAAAACAAAATTCGAAAAGCTTTCATATGATTATCCATTCTTAGTAGATACTGATAAGGAACAAACACACAAACCCGATACAGATCAAATTGCTAAATCTTTAAGTGATGCACTCGATATGTACTATACAGACAAAAAAATGTTTGAACAACTAGGTAATAATTGTTACGATCTTGGTTACAAATACGAATCTTACGAAAGTGCATGTGGTAGAATATCAAATGATATAGAATCTTTAATAAAGCTGAAACCAACACTTGAGCCAGTCATATAATAAATATGGCAAAATTAATTATACTTGAAGGTCTTTCAAGAACAGGCAAAACGACTATAGCTAACAATCTTCGTGATCATAGCTATGGTCGTATTGTTTCGTTAAAAGAAAAAATGCCAGAATGTAAAGATATGACTTCTTTTTACAAAGGTTGTTTTTATTCTTATGATGCATTCTTTGAAGCATTTCCTGACGAAACATTTATATTAGATCGTTCATTCTTAAGTGAAATGGTTTATCCAGATTTCTTTAACAGACCAACATCAATCGATGCAAACTACATATTTGACTTCGTTCATAATCATGAAATTCATTTATTCTTATTGACTAATAAACATTCTGATTATATTGATCGTGGTCCTAAAGATCGATACAAATATACAAAAGATGATTACACAATTCTTCATCATATGTTTGATCAAAATCTAGCTAAAGTCGAACGATATATAAATTCAAGCGTAATTAACACATCAGAAAATAGTATTATAGAAACAATTACATTAATTAAAAACAACTTATGGAAGCAGACAAAAACTATCCAATAGCAATTGTAACAGGATCCGGTGGTCTTATCGGTTCTCAAGCAGTTAAATTCTTACATGACAAAGGATTTCAAGTTATCGGTATTGATAACGATATGAGATCTTATTTCTTTGGTGCTGATGCATCAACAAAACCTAACAACGAAGCATTATCAAAAGATTATCCAAGATATGAATCACATAATCTAGATATTCGAGATTTCGAAGAAATGAATGCCTTGTTTAAGCATTATAATGATAAAATCGAAATCATCGTTCATACAGCTGCACAACCATCACATGATTGGGCTGCAAACGAACCATTAACAGACTTTAGTATAAATGCAACAGGTACAATTAATTTACTAGAATCAACGAGATTAAATTGTCCTAAAGCTACATTCATATTCACATCAACAAATAAAGTCTATGGTGATACACCAAACTTTTTAACTTTAGCAGAAACTGATACTAGATACGAATATTTAGATGGTGGTTTTATGCCTGGAAGTATTGATGAATCAATGTCAATTGATCAATGTAAACATTCAGTATTCGGTGCATCTAAAGTTGCAGCAGATATTATGTGTCAAGAATATGCGAGATATTGGGATATGAATATCGGAATCTTTCGTGGTGGTTGCTTAACTGGTCCTGATCATGCTGGTGCTGAACTACACGGTTTCTTATCTTACTTAATTAAGTGCATGGTTACCGGAAAAGATTATACTATATTCGGTTACAAAGGTAAACAAGTTCGAGACAACATTCATTCATGGGATCTTGTTAATATGTTCTGGCACTATCATCAAAATCCTAAACCAGGTGAAGTATACAATGCTGGTGGTGGTAGAAATAATTCAACATCAATACTCGAAGCAATCGATTATGTAAATGAATTACGAACTAAAGATAAACTTCAACCATGGACTAACTATACAGTATCAGATCAAGCAAGAAGCGGTGATCATCAATGGTATATAAGCGACTTAAGTAAATTCAAAAATCACTATCCAGAATGGGATATCACAATCTCATTAGAAGAAACAATACAACAAATTTACAATGCAGAAAGAGAAAAGGTATACAATAGGAGTAATACTGTACTCGAGTCCAGGAACTAAAACTTCGATTCTTTTATCAGAATTCTTATTCTTCAATAAGCTTGCGGAAATCAATCCGCAAGTGAAGTTCGTTTTTATTCCAGTAACAAAGATGATTGAAGGCAGGACTCTTAAAGCTACAAGCTTATTAGAAGATCATGTTGATTGGGAGATCCTAAGAATAGACCATCCAACTAGATTTCATAAATTAGATAATGGACAGTTTTCCGGATTCTTTACTTATATGCTTAGAAATAATTTCTTTGGTGGTGCAATAGATCCACGTTGTAGAACATCTTATTGTATATCTAGTTATGTTACAAACGAATTAGATTTGCCTTTGTTTATTAGAACTCCTGATTCAGAATATCTTTATCAAGATTATCGACAAATGATTAAAGATCGTTTGGATAGCAAAACTTCAGGTATTAAATTCAAAGAAGTTAATCGAGACTTATATCCTATGATTATGTCATGGGGTCGAATTAAGTATGATAATGTATATTGGATTGCAAACGGAAGTGATAAAATATATGATTGGGCACCTGATGTTTTGTATAACGAAGTTGGTGATACATTAAAGGCTGATGATATTAAAGAAAGCTTAGATCGAGTATTATATGTATCAGATGATATTCTATTTGGATATCACGAATACAAAGACAAATATGATTATGAAGTTAATCAAAATCATGGAAATAAAATTTGCTTTGCAGGTTTCTTAAAAGGAAGTGTTGCAGAGAAAAGACCAAAGATATTAAAAGAAATCTTTGGTAAGAATAAAACAAAAATGCCAGTTCGAATATTCGGACCTGGTTCAAAAGATATAAAAGCGTTAGATCATTCAAATATCGAATGCATAGAAGATTCATTTCAAGGTAAAGAATATTTAGACTTTCTAAATTCTCAACTTGCTATGATACATTTCGGAAAAGGTAAAGATAATTATTCTTATATTGCAAAGTCTATATATGATTGTGCAATTGCAAACGTACCTAGTCTGATATACCTTCCATGTGATCAGAATAAAATAATCTTTGGAGATCATCGGTTTTACTTTTCAAATGAAGAAGAATTATTCTCTTTATACAATCAATTACAAGATCTAGATGTACGTGAGAGTTTTATACGTGATCAGAGAGAATGGATTGAAAACACAATAAGTAATAAAATGTATCCAAATTTCACTTTTGCAGACTACTGTGAAGAAGGGATATATAATACAACAAAACTATTCTAATATGGCTTCAGGCGTTTATAAAGTCACCGAGGAATTCGAAGAAAGAATTTGCGAATATACCGGTGCACCATACTGTGTAACAGTAGACAATCAATCAAATGGACTTTTCCTTGCATTAATGTACGAAAAAGTTTGTGGACAGGAAATAACTATTCCTGCCAGAACATACCCTTCAGTACCTTGTGAAATTATTCATGCTGGTGCAAAGGTTAATTTCGAACCAGTTAAAGGAAAATATCTTAACGGTGCATATCAATTAAAACCTACAAATGTTTGGGATAGTGCATTATTATTTACTGCTGATATGTATAAGCCTGGTACTCACATGTGTGTATCATTTACAGGACCTTATAAAACTTTCAAATTAAGTAAAGGTGGTTGTATTCTAACTGATGATTATGATGCATATCTTTGGTTCAAACGAGCTAGATATTCTGGACGTAGAGCAGTATCATATCACGAAGATCATTTTGATATGATTGGTTGGAATTTCTATATGATGCCTGAATTAGCAGCAAGAGGTCTTTTATTAATAGATCAATTCTGGAAACCTGATGGAACTAAAATCAAGAACAAACCTCAACGTTTGCCTTATCCTGACTTAAGTAAATTTGAAGTATACACAAAGGCAAATCGAAGAGATGAAAAGGAATAAGCTATTAATCTTTGGTGCTGACGGTTTAACTAAACAATGTTTACCATTTATTAGACGTAGATCGAATCAACGAGATATTTATTTCTTCGATGATTACAACGAAAATCCCAATGACTTTGGTGAAAGGCTAATTACATCGTGGGATGATATAGATGAATCCTTCGAAAATCAAAGGTTTGTTATTTGCTTAGGAAATCCTGTACATAGAAAGGCGATAACCACAAGACTTTCTAAATTAGGTATGGTACCTCAATCTATACAATCAGAAAATGCTTATATTTATAGCATAGATATTGATGGTGGATGTATTATATTAGATGCAGTCTTAGTAGAACATAGCACTAAGATTGGTTTTGGTGTTCTTCTAAATCATGGTGCGAAAGTATTTCACGATGTAATTATAGGCGAATATTCTGAAATCATGCCAGGAGCTACTATTCTTGGTGGTGCACAAATTGGACCTATGTGTAGAATAGGTTCTAATGCAACCGTCCTTCCTAAAGTTAAAATAGGCAAAGGTGCAGTTGTTGGTGCTGGTGCAGTTGTGACAAAGGATGTTGCAGCCGGTAGCACTGTGGTTGGCATTCCGGCTCGTGATATATAACTAAAATACTATTTAGACATGTTCAAAAAGTTTAACGATTTCCTGGGTGAAACTTTCACTTACACTCAAATTCCATTTGATGTTATTAATGAAGCCTTAACCGATGATTGTAGTAAAGATCACAAATTCGGTATTTGTATGACTACATATAAAATTGGTGGTGACGATGGTGGTGTTCAAGGAAGAGCTGGAAAGATGACAACTGAAGGAGTTCTTAAAGATTCTCTAAAATCTATCAAAGATCAATCATACGATAATTATAAAGTGTATCTTATGGGAGATGGTTATCCTGAAGATGAATGGCCAGAAATCGAAAAACTTGCTAAGTCTATTATTCCTAGTAACAAACTACATTGTGAAAATCGTAAAGAACCAGGTGAACGTGGTAAATATGAAGGTCAAATAGTGCATTTGACTGGTGGTAATACTGTTGCAAATGAATCTATCAAACAAATGAAAAAAGATGGAATTAAAATGTTTGCAAGATTAGATCATGACGATGCTTGGAATAAAGATCATCTTAAAACACATGCACAAGTTTATACTCAATATCCTGAAACGGCTTTAGCACTTACACGAGCTAGAAAGAAACGTGTCAAAGGAGATACAGGAAGTTATATGTACTTTCCAGAATCAGATAACAATGATGTTGAATATAATAATTACTCATTAGGTCTCGGTGGTCAATGCCATAGCGGAATGACTTGGGATATGAGTAAAGTTGGTTACATGAAATATCGAACATGGGATCAACAAAAATCTACTAAGCCTAGACGAAGTGAATGCTTTCCTGGTGATTGGGATAATACCGAACGTATTAAAAGAATCGTTGAAGATGATGGAAACAAACACAAAATGGTCTATGCTCCTAAATTGACGGTTAAATACCGTAATTCTAATGGGAAGTTCTAAATACCCAAAAAGTCACCACCAGAAATGATGGTTCTTTGATGGATTGACAGACCACCAATATAAATACTCCTATCAAAAATGCTAATTTTGTTGTTAATAAGTTAACAATGGGATGTTAATAACTTTTTGAAAAATAAGTGTCCAAAAATTTTTTTATTCCAATTATTTGTTTTATATTTATACTATAACAAATTAAATAATACAAATGCGAAAAAAACGAAGCGACCGGAACCACATCATTTACAAACTTACTAACACGGTTACTAACGAAACCTACATCGGAGTTACAGTGGTAACTGGAAGAGCATACTTAAAATCTCTTCGTTCAAGATGGATACGCCACATTTACAAAGCTAAAATCGGAATGGCGGAATATCCAATATCTATTTCAATTCGAACCCATGGTGAAGAATCCTTTACTCGAGAAATCATAACTTTAGTAAGAGGTAAGAAAAACGCATTTCAAACAGAAGCTCAACTTATAAACGAAATCAAACCTATACTTAACACACGAATGCAACACTAATTTGTTAACATAAAGTTAATACACGAAATTTTTTATTTCCACAAAAAAGTATTATATTTATACTATAACTAATTAATTAAAACACAACATATGCCAATCACAGACGCAGAAAAACAAACAATTCTAACTTCAATTCATTACTACAACGAACTTCTTAAAAAGGCTGATAAAGACGCTTTCTATTCTTATGAAAAAAACAAAATTCAACTAATTGATTTACAACCAAGTCGCGGTTTTGGAGAAGACAAAATTAAACTAGATTTCGAACAATCAACAATATATCGAGTCGGTACAAGCGATGATTATGGGCGATTGGAAGATACACTCACTTTTGTTAGAGCACATTCAAGAACTCATGCATCCATCAAAGGCGCTCTAAAATTAAATAATCCTGCAATTGCATGCTCTGGTTATTACACTGTTTCTAAAACAGATCAAAACGAAATAGATCAAATCAGAAAAGGTGCAGAATACATTTTACAACAAACAGAAAATATCAAATAATTACTAACCAATAAAAACAATAACTATGCCTTGCTCAGATTCACAAGCCTTAAATTACCTAGAAGATCACAGAACTCAAAGATTAATGAGTGAACAAAACGATCTTGAAAAACACGTAAAACAACTTCAAAAAGAATTAGCTAAAAGTAAAAGCGAGCAAGTAAGAGAAGCTCAAATTCAAAACGAAATATTAGATCAACAAAATAGACACTTCGCAGAAAAACTTAATATTACTACAGAGCTATTATGCAACGCAACATTCTTAATGTTTGAAAATAACGAATTGCATAAACATCCACACCTTCAAACTTGGTTTGAAATTCACACTGAAGAAGATGCAACCAGAATGAAAACCGATTTAGATAAAATTCTAAAGCGCAAAAACGGTACATTACAAAGCGTTATCAAATGGTATTCTACTCTCGATGCTAAAGAGCAATGGGTATTTGCAACACATAAATTCTTCAAAGGAATCAAACTCAACTAATCGAAACATTTACTCGATTTAATCATATAAATATTATATGAGAAATTTACCTACATACAAAAATTTCGTAAACGAGCAAAGGTTGTTCGAATCGAAATACGATAAAATTAACATCTTTGATGTTGATGATACTTTGGTGGTAACCGACTCAAAGATTAAAGTTACAGATAATAAGACCGGAAAGGTTTATGAACTAACACCAAAGGAATTTAACGAATACGAATCTAAGAAACATCATGAATTAGACTTCAGCGATTTTTCAAATCTCGATATTCTAAAAGCTGGAAAAATAATTGATTGGGTATTTGATATACTTAAAGCAACTATGAAGAAAGGAAAACGAGTTGGAATCATCACTGCAAGAGGTGATGCTCAACTTATTTATGATTTCCTTATACATCATGGTGTAGATGTTAACCCTAAATACATATTTGCGATCAACGATCCTATTCAAAAATTCAAAGCAAAAAATATTGCAACTCGTAAACAAGAAGCATTTCAACGACTTATTGATATGGGCTTTAACGATTTCACATTCTTTGATGATGATCAAGAGAATATTAAGCTAGCACAGGAACTAGATAAAACGAATCCTGAAATCAAAATGAAAACTCGCTTAATCAAACAAAAATGGATTCCAAGAAAATGAAAACTGTCCGTAGACTAGATAAGAAAATTCAAGTTTATTCGGACATCGTAAATTCAATCTCCGAATTATCAGCTGCTTCAACTAAAAAAGTTGGATGTATGGCTATTAAAAAAGACTTTAGTAAAATGGCATCCTATGGATATAATGGATCTTATCCAGGTGCTGATGTTTACGAAGAGACTGGTACTATCGAGGAATCTTTAGAACCTGGACAAAGCGGTCTTATACATGCAGAGATTAATATGATTGCAAAGTTTCAGGAACCAGATCCACAAAACTATATTGTTATACTTACACTAAGTCCTTGCAAAAATTGTACTAAGGTTTTATGTACTGCAGGATTCAAACATGTTTATTGGTTAGAAGATTACAGATGCCAAGATCACTTGGAAATATTTGACAAATGCGGTGTTACTTATGGTAACATGGATGCGCTTTCTATACACTATCACGAAATTATCTAAACTACATTCTAAGGTTGATATATAATAAAAACATCCTTAGATTAGATGGCAACATTGCAAGATTACGATGGATTGCTTTTAGCGTTCAATAATAAGTTTTTAACGAACCTTATTGGAGAAAAATATAAGCTTTCCAAAATACGTTTTAAGTTCATATCTATTAATAGAAATCCTATGTATAGGACTTTTGCGACGTATCAAGATTTTTACAATTATTTCGTTTCAATATTGGCAAGCGGTGAACGTTCTTGCTTAAGTGGTCGATTTGCTGTGTTAGAAAGTATTGAATTAGAAAACGAAAAACTAAACTTTCCCAATTCATATTATGTTAGAACAATTACTTCTAAAGTTCAAGTTCAAAAGAATTTTAAGTATGATTCATATAGAAGTAAGTTCAATGATTCTCAGGTTGAGCTATATCAAAAATATTTGAATAGACGTTTTAACAATTACGTTAAAGACATATCAACATTAACAACTTTCAGAAAACAACAATATATAGAATCATGCTGGATTGATCCGGATTATTTTAAGGGTGATCTAATTCAGTTGTTAACTGTATAGGATATATAAGAATATAGAAAAATACATGTACTTAAATGGCCAATTTTAACAATAAACAAAAGTATCGTTTAGATCTTAGTCGTCCTTTAACATGGCAAGAAGGAGATGAAAACGAAAGATTTCCAACTCAATGGGAACAGACTCGAGAATATAAACAAGGACAAGTTGTATTATATGATGATCGATATACAGCTGGTTCTACTGCTTATGGTAATTTATCTTACTTTCAAGCAATCGTAGATGTGCCAATCGGAGCTTCAACTCCAGGATTACCTACAGGATCTACTGCTGCAATACAACCAAACAATCCATATTGGGAAAGAAT
>WLWF01000432.1_pt1 | contig 40731 bp, 53 predicted proteins | sample 6718331 | NCBI WGS metagenome assembly WLWF01 (sample SAMN12718692, study PRJNA515312) | sponge metagenome | isolation source: marine sponge | host: Mycale hentscheli | place: New Zealand: South Island, Marlborough, Capsize Point | collected 2003-05-01 | reverse complement strand
GTATATCCCTCAAAGGTAGGACTACCATACCTAATCCAATGACGCAACTCACGGAACTTCTTCATGTATATCACTTTCATCCTCTCTCCAAAAATCACCATGATAAAAATAATGATTAGGACCACTAGGGCTTTCTGGCTTCTTATAAACCCACGGAGACTTCTCCACAAAGTCTTCACTTACCGCCTCCTCAAACTGGTCAGACGTAAGGCCACGATTCCTGTAATAAACGTATCTATCTACAGCGGCCTTGATCATAACGTCTTCACTCCAGCGAGCAGCGTTAGCCATAGCATCCCCTTGATCCATCAGCGACACGATAGTTTCATGTGCCGCTGCCATAATATTAGCATCAAAAGTATGATTTTGCTCACGCAAAACTTCCTCAGCCAACGCTAAATTACGAAGAACGCCCTGCGGCGTATACGGGTGTGACGTACTCATATTGTTATTCTACCACACTTGAGACTAGGGGTCAATACTGGAGCCGGAGGTGAGGATCGAACTCACAATCTACGCTTTACAAGAGCGTTGCATTACCATTATGCTACTCCGGCGAGCGCCCCCGGCAGGAATCGAACCTGCAATCTACAGATTAGAAGTCTGCCGCCTTATCCGTTAGGCCACGAGGGCTAAGTGGCGGAGCGGGTGGGATTCGAACCCACGGAGGCTGTGACACCTCAACGGTTTTCAAGACCGACCCATTCGTCCGCTCTGGCACCGCTCCACGTGTCATAATAACACACATGCCTGTGTTCAGTCAAGTCATAGACTCCTGTACAAGCAACTGTAGTTACCGCCTGTCGCCCACGGCCCATTACCGCAAACTTTACGCAAAGTAATCGCTGCATTAGCCCACTCAGAATTTAGTGTGTCCTGTCGGGTTCGAAGCCCGTGGAGAGCCATCAACCAGCCACCATCCCCGAAGGAACGGCCACCGAAGTAACCTGCTCGGTTATGTACTGGGTTAAGTTGCACAACGCCCGTGTCGCCTGTAGCCTCATTTAAGGTGTCTAAACCGCACCCAGATTCACGGTTAGCAATTCCGCCGTCTACAAAGAAAGCAGCAGAGTTACCGCTAGGGTCGAAGTAGTTGAACACTCGCCTTACCGACTCACAGTCGCCCGGAATGATCGCAGGAGGCCCAGAGGGCGGCTCTGGAGCCTTGGTGGTAGGAGGACTGACTCTAACCGCCACAGAGGACACTGTGGCCGGTCCTGAGATGTCCTGAACCGTAGGTAAAGTCTCTACCGCCGCTTGTGGAGCACTATCAACTGTAGATAAAGCCAGAGTGGTCGTCGTAGTGCTAGGCGTACTCGTAGTGGTCGAAATAGGCATTGTCGTCTGTACCAAGACGGTAGTACTTGTACTCGTTGTAGGTAACGCTGTTGTGCTAGTCGTGGTCGAAGAGATGCTAGTCAGTGTTGTGGTCGGTTCAGGAATACTTAACATTACTACACTGTCATTTGGAACACCGCATCCCAGTAGCAGTAGTGGAACTAGACATAATGTTTTCTTCAGCATATTAGTCCTCCAATAGAGAAAAAAGAAGGCTACCCGCTGAATCTTCCCAATCCAACGGGTAGCCCCCACTTTTTTGTATGTGTTATGTATTTATACTACCATACATAACTCTTAGGGTCATCGGGTAGTTGAAACGACCTCGCCCCAAGCCATGCCCTTATTGGCACGGCTGTTAGCCTGTCGAACCCAAGCGGTAGCCGCAGGGTTAAGAAAACGGTCGTACTTCCGGTTGCCCTGAAGTGAACGAATCTCACGAGGCGAAAGACCAGCGGTGTGCAAAGCATTGCCGATCAGGCCACGAGGATGACGGTACGTCACCATCTTCGATGAACGGTTACGGGCAGACGGAGCACGCTCCGCAACCTCGGTAGCCGCCTGAATAATTGCCTTCTTCGTAATCAACATAATCTCCTTTGTTTGTAGTTGACTGTGGGTATTATACTAGCCTCGGCGCAGTGTGTCAAGGCCAGACCCTAAAGAAAGTCCACTCACCGTTCTCGTCAGTGTAGTAGACCCTCTTGATTCCATGCTCCCTAATCGCTTCCATGCAACGAGAACAGGGCTTAGCAAGCGCTAGATTGCCGCCCCGTGTAACACGAGCAACAAACAACCTAGCGCCCTGAGTATCGCCAGCATTCCGCAAAGCATCCGCTTCAGCATGAATCGAACAGTGGAAATACTTATTGTCCTCTACAACGGAGGGATCGTTCTTTACACGATTAAATCCCGTGGAAAGGACAGAGCCACCCCGCCACACAACAGAGCCTAGATGCCACTTGTCGTGATCTGACTTTTCGGCAGTGTTAACAGCCAAAGCCATAGCAGTGGATGTCATCCGATACTCCTATTATCTGTATAGTTTTCTGGAAAAGGGTGAAGATCGCTCAACAGTACGGCACGTGTTCGCTTTCCGGGCGCTTCCTCATGATTAATATAGTTAGGCGTAGTTCCCAACTCCCATGCGTCGTCATACTTCATATGGCCAATAATCTCAACTTGGGTTAGTTCTGCATCAGTCGTGCGGGCCGCAAACAAGTGCAACCCCTGCCCGACCTGCCACTCCCTAACAGCGACATCATCTCTAGACCTGACGCACCGAACTTCAAAATTGGTTCCAACGTCAGCATGAGAGTTCTTATACTTACTATGCTTACTTTTAGCCCACACACTACCCGACCAGTATCTATTCGTGGCTTTAGCGATGGCTAGTTCGCAAACACACGCTCTAGCCTGTGCGGTTCTGTCATCCTCCATACGCTTACGGTCGTAATGCGCACGGTCAGATGAATCCCAATTCGCTTCTTGACGGCGAGCGGCCACATTCAAAGCGTGGACCCACTCCCAAGGCTCTAAGGAAACTATCATTCCCAGTCCCCATCAGTGTTGAGCAGCCACGTCATCAGAATAATGATTCCAATAGCGCAACCAATTCCAAAAGCGTGCCAGTGATTCATGCCACCATTCTAACACACGCACATAGGCACGTCAAGTCTAGTGCTCGTTCAACACCTCGTTAGCGTACTCAGCAAACTCTGATGCATCGTTCTTAAACCAGAAAGGGAACACAGCGTGGATTAATAGCATTAAGCCAGTCACAAAAAACTCTATCGCAAGAACTGAGGCGAACAAGAGATGGTCGCCATACGACATGTTATTTGACTTCGGGTGATCCGAAAACTTGTTGCAAATTTTCTTCCACATTCTTGCCCCGCTCTTTCTTTAGCACCTCAGCCGGAGTGGCTACCCGCTTAGACAGATACTCTACTGGGGGACGATCACCAAGCATTTCAGTCGGCAGATCATCCCACAGATCGGGCATCAGACTTCCTTTGTCTCCACAGCGATGTAAGACCCGAGTTCCTTCTCAAGCATGTCCAAAGGCATAGCGCCGACTGCACTATGCTGAGCCTTACCATCCACAAACACCATCAAGGTCGGGATGCTAGAAATATCAAAACGCTCCATAAGTAGGGGAGCCTTATCGGCCTCAACCTTAATTACCTGCATATCGTCTGCATACTTAGCAGCAAAGTCGTCCAGAACTGGAGCCATTGCCTTACACGGGCCGCACCAGTCCGCCCAAAAGTCCACTAATACAGGCTTAGCGGAAGTTGAGATCATGTGCTCAAACTGCTTTTCGTCAACAGGGATTGCGTAACCCTCAGCCATAACAACTCTCTTTATGGATTCATCGTTTCGTTTCATGACTATATACTAGCACAAATCGCAAGAGCAAGCCATTGCACCGGCAAGGTTATTTCAGTAAACTAGAGACATGCACGTACAGGATAACTTCATCACAGACCCAGACTTGATAGAGGCAATCAAGCAGGACGAGGCATTCTTCCCGCCTGCCATGGACACCTTTGAAGATCGTGGAAGTCTTGGCGACTATCACGGACAGCAGTACCACAGCGAAGAGGCATCGTGCTTCGCCCCCTACATGTTCTGGGATGGTTGGTGGAACTCTCCTGCCAACACGCTCAAGAAGCAAGTCATTCAGGCTATCTGGCAACACCCTGACACACGAGACTTTAATCTAGAAGATGTGGTTGGGTTTGAGTACTGGACACGAACTTTCGTCCCACCTCAGTACCTACCGCATCACGTAGACGAAGACACATTTCAATACGCTCACGATAAAACATTTAACGCCCCCATCAGCGGATGCATCTGGTACGGTTTTACCGAAGCAGACGAAGGAGGAATGCTAGAAATACATCGGCCTCGCATTGAAGGCTCCCCTCCAGAAGTTTTAGAAGCAGATCAGGCTACCACATATCTCAGTCCCCCTGACGAAAGAGAACGAATTGCGTACAAGCCCAATAGGTTAATTGTTTTCGACGCTGGCCGAAGATTCCACGAAACCACTGTAGTTAAATCGGGGACACGGCAAGTCATGGTAGTAAATGTTTGGCACAAGGACACTCCACCATTGGCTCTAAACACAGGAGAGTTCTTCTATGAATCTTGAACCCTTAGGAACAGGTATTGTTAGAATCTCTAACGCCGTATCTGTAAACACCGACATTTATCCTGCAATTGAATCTCTACGACAAGACGCCTTAGACAACCACTATACCTACGTGCGTGACGACGACGGTAACATGCTACACGCCACTAACTTAAGTGGTCATCGCTTCACTCCAGAAGAACTAGACGCAAACTGTGTAAGAATAAACAACTTTCACGAACTTGAGCAGGAGTGGCAAGCGGCTTACTTCAAAACATTGGAGATTGAAATCTACGATGCCCTGCTCAAATATGCAACTCAGTTCCCCATGATTATCCCGTGCTTGTGGTGGAAAACAAAAGGACACGTGCTGTCATACAAGCCCGGATCAGCATTGGGCCTTCATGCCGACAACGACATCAACTACCAGCCACACCACGAGCCTGATTATCAACTCGGCATCAAGCATGTCCTAGCAGCAATCGCCTATCTCAACGACGACTATGAGGGTGGCGAAATCGTTTTTCCATACGCAGACGTGACCTACTACCCCAAAGCCGGAGACGTTCTACTGTTTCCGGCAAACTTTATTTGTGCTCACGAAGTCAAGCCAATCACCGCAGGCAACAGATACGCCTACCTGTCATACTTTGGACAAGGTTCTTCTGCGCCAGACTACGGTGTAACGATCATCGAAGATGACCACAACATCAACAGTGGGCAAGTATGGATGCACAACCTATTCAAAGACTACGCTAACTACGTTAAATACAACGAACTTAGCGAAGACTTGTTGCTCCCAATTCACAGAGCCTTTAACTCCACAGGAACCCGAGAGGAAATCAACAATGCATAAAGAATCCCTAGTCAGCATCCCATACTTTTTTGGGCTAATAGAAGATGTTGACAATGAATTGATCGCACAGCAAATCAAACAGTACGGAGAACCCTGCGGAGACGACACCCAGCCGTGGGACGACCAAGACATTCTGCTACCAGACTCTCCAGAAATCAACGAACTACTCACTCGGCTTACACGACTAGTTCGATATGGTGCGGAAAACGAAACTTTGGTTTTGAAATCGCAGTGGGCACTAAACTTGCAGGAAGGTAAGAGCGTTGGCCCACATTCTCACCACGCTAACTTCCACATCTACCCTGAAGATTACTGGTCAGCAATGTATTACCCAATTGCAGACGAAAACTCTGCCAAACTCATACTGTCCGCCACTTGGTGCAATACTGTGCATAAGAATACCCACATCCAACCGCAGTCAGGAATGTATGTTATATTCCCATCGTATGTTTTGCATTGGACAGAGCGTCAGCAGTCATCTGAAACTAGACTTGTAATTGGCGCTAACTTTGATCCCGAAAAACCTAACATGGCACCAAATGTAGACTTCTCAATCTATGACCGGCGTCCACCCATCGACCCCGCCTGACTATCGGAAATCAGATCGGGCATCCAGATTCTAGGCCCATCCTGCCCAACAACTTCATTGTTCAGGGTATCAACGCCGTAGCAGGCCATACTCAAAAATGCGACTCGCCTTCCTGACTCTACAGGATAGACTTCGTGACGGCCAACATAACTGGATGGATAGATGGCAACTGAACCGGCTTCAGGGGCAAATGCGTACTCGGCATGAGGAAAGTTAATCTCTCCGCCAGTGTAGTCATTCCCACAGTTATTTAGATAAAGATTTATGCTTGTGCTGTTGTGCATCGACACTTGGTTGGGCGGGGACTCGCCCCACTCAAACGGCACCTGATCATCGCAATGCGGACCTATATTCTGACCGGCATCGTAGACAGCAACATGGCCTTGTGGCCTCCACCAAGCAGTCGTAGCCGCATCGGGGAAAATCTTGCAGTACTCAACCAGCGCACGGTACAGAGCGTCCTCACAGGCGTCCACAAAGTCTAGGTACTCCTGCGGCGCTTCTTCATCACGGTTGCGTCCACGAGTGTCTAGGAACCGCTGAGGAGCCATACCGATGTCCTCAAGGCTGAACTTGAATCCCGTCTGATTAACAGCGTGATCCTTTTCAAACTTGAAAGTTTCCTCAGACTGACCAGTGAGCCACCCGCAATATTCTGCAAAAAAGTCAGGATCAATATCCAAAACATTGCGACAAATAACAACACCCATACCGACGTGCTCTGATGTAATCATCATCCCTCCGAATTAAGTAAAGTAGTTCGATACTGCTCTGAGTTATGGTCGTAACCACGCTCATCTAGAAAGGCCCGATAGTCTTCTCGTAAGGTCGGCATCCACACGTTCGTGCTGACCTCTGCACCTTCTGGGTTCTGTAACGGGTCAACCACGTCTTCCCGCACAGCAGGATTCGGGGTACCCTGCGAATACCATCCCAAGTACGACATTCTCCTACCCTTGCCTACCGGACGAACTTCGTGGGCAGCAACGTAATTTGATGGGAAGAATATGATAGTTCCCGCCTCGGGGACAATAGGGTCCATGTCCAAGTAGTTGAAGTTATGGGTACCCTCAGTAAAGTTTCTGTCGTCCAACTCAGACTCAGGTACCGATGAGTTTAGGTATGTCACATTAGACACGACATTGCGTAGGGCTAACTCTTGCGAAGTGCGATGAACTCCGTAGATGTACTCAGCGCTAATGTCTGAATGCGATCCGAGGTATACCCCATCTCCGTAAGACACTACGTGCCCTTTCACCTTCCACCACACACAGTTGTACGCCAAAGGGTAACATGTAAAATACTTTAACAAACACGCATCTTTAGCAGCCTCTAGTTGAGTCAGCAACTCACGGACATCTTCCCGAGGGTTTAAGTGCAGCGATGACCCACGGCGAGGCATTGACTCATAAGTGTCCAGCCCGAACAAATATCCGCTTCTGTTCTCGTAAGCAACCTCACCGGTTTCGGGGTCGGTCACTTCAGTGTACATGCTCGCATACTCTTCGTCCACTAAAGTAGAAATTTCGTCATACACTTTGTCCCAGTCGCAGGAGACAGCATTGCGAAAAATAACTACACCGCCGCCTAAGTCTTCCGGCGCTGGATCGTTGTACGTGATAAACATACAGATAGTTTACTGAAACAGATAATCGTTGTCAATGGAATGATGGCTACAGAAATACCCTAAGAACTTTCGCTCTCCCGGCTTAAACCCGCCCGCAACAGCATGAGACATGACAAACAAATCACTAATCAGCATGTCGCCCACTTCCCAGTTCCAAGTTAAAAGGCTGGACAGGTTGTAAACAATATCAGTTTCGATTGTGTCTACGTGCGCCTCAAATTGGGATTTTTCATTTTTAGTAGGCTCACGCCCGTCAAAAGAAAACAAACTTACATCCCCTTGGCAGACTCTCAAAACCTCAGCGTCTTTAAACGGATGTTTCTCTACGGCATCACGTGGATTTGAATGAGTAAGGTTACCCTTTCTGTCACTAATCACTGAACTTGTGACGACCGCTTTTCGCATGAAGTCCACCGTGTCAGATGGTAAAGTTTCAAGCAACTTAGAGTTGTTTTTAAAGTACGTCATACCCACCGAAGGAGGACAATCAAACTTAAGCATGTTCCAAAAACCAGCAACTGTAGAATTCTCAACAGAGGAAAACACGTGCTCCAAGTGCCAATTTACGGAAAGGTCAACTTCTGTGTGATACCCATGTGCGAACGTATGCTCATGGTCTTCTTCGTAGCGTCGGAGAACTGTACGATCAAAATCTTCGTTTCGTGGAACCCACCCGACATAATCACCGATAGCGAGAATGATATCTAACTGCTGTTCTTCAGTAGCGCTCAACCCACGAATACCAAAAACGCCGTCGTGTAGAAACTTCCATGCAAAGTATTCTGGGTCACTCATTACATCACGGTAAGAACAACGAATTACCTCAATCATGATTCGATTGGCACACCGTCAGTTCCGCAGTTAGCCGCATCATCTACGGTTTCAGCGTCATGGGTATCGCCGTACTGCGCCACACATCGGCCCTGATAGACAGGGTTGATCCCAATGTTTTGCTCCTCACCCGTGGAGAATCGTGAGTAATCTGACTTGCAGTACTTCTCGTAGTCGTCGTAAATGCTATTCATCCACATAGCAGGGCACCATTGAAAACTGTCGTCTGGCTCTACGATATTGATATTTCCTTCTTGGTGCGGAGAGCCTTGACCAAAGAAAGATAGATACGTGTAACGTACCCCAGCATCCATCCGACTTACCTGATGGGACGCCATGTAGTTCGTAGGGAAGAAAACGATGTCGCCCTTCTTGGGCTTGTACTCAATACCCAGATGAAAAAACTCTAGCATTCCGCCAGTAAAGTTTTTACCATCTAACTCGTCTTCACTCTCAACAGAGTCGTTTAGGTACACAAGACATCCACACGTCTGACGAGCAGCCATCTGCCCACGAGGCATATAACGCACGCCCTCAGTTACTTTATAGTTTGTATCATTGTCGCAGTGAGCGCCCAAGATACCCTCATCGGCGTAACGAAGAATGTGTCCCCTATTCTTCCACCACACGCACCCGACAAGCAGCGGGAAGTAGTCGATATAGCGAAGAAGCGCTTTGTAAATCGTGTCCTCCATGTCGTGAAAAAACTCACGTGGGACATCAGGTGTATCTTTTGTTACAGGGTGAAGTAACCGAACGGGTGTTGCAGGAATATCTTCAGGCCGATATCTAAAACCATCTTCGTTGATGCCATACTTTTCCCCGTCCTCACCAACGATGTACTCCCACCTATTCTGGTGAGATACTTCGGACTGTGCGTCAATATACTTGAATACTTCTTCGGTATCGCCTGTAACGGCTTGTCTGAAAACCAGAACACCGCCACCTAAGTCTTCTACCTCAAACTCACCAATTTCCTTGAGAGCATCATCGTCAATAACAGGTGTGTCGGGATGGGGGTCCCCACTACGCCAATCGTCGGGCTGAACATTGTCGTCGGTCATGTTATTTCTTTACTAGAATGTGGAACCCAATAGCGTGAGGGATATGGTAACTTGTAATGTCTGTACGGTCGTCTAGCGCCTCGTACATATCGTACAGCGGCTCGATGTAGTAGTCCGGTGAGTACAGGCGCATCATTTCGTTAGCAACAGGAATGTAAATCGCCCCACCTGAGTTAGTAACGTCAACAATCTTATCTACTAAATCGGGGTTGATAGTCAAGTCTGGGGAGTGAAGATGAACCAAATCAAACTGTGGCTCGGGCATCGCTTCCAGTTCTTCAACTTCAATTACAGTGTAGTCTCCCGTGAACGGGTAATCTGGGTGCGTCAAAACGTGTGCCTCAAAAGCCTGTAGGCAATCGTTGTTAAGGAACGTAAGGGCGACACCCTTTCTGTTTAGGTCAGCCACAAAGTCAAAGTTCCTGTCAGGCGAAGCCACAAGAGCGGTAGTAGGCTTAACCAAATCGACAACCATCTGCGAATAGATTCCTGTAGAAATGTAAACCATTTCTTTCCATCCAGAAACCTTACCTGAAAGTAAATCCCAGACGTGTAGGTAATAGTCGGTTCCCACTGCAACTGATCTACGATCAAGGTTGTGAGAAGTCCAATCAGCATTTACAGCACGAACAATGTCATCGTAAACAGCAAAGAAGTCATAGTCCAACGCTTGAGAAGAGTTTTTAGAAAACTCATACGTAAGGGCATTTGCAATTAAGAACTTGTTACCTAAAATCTTATCCATTTACGATACTCCTTGCTAACTGCCAACGATGCCACAAGCGACGAACGTTCACCATCAGCAACACATTAACTTCCTTTAGCGCATCGTTGGACGCCAAACTATGTCCTTCCTGCAACCGTAAGAACGGGAACGTCCCTTTAATCTGAGCAACAATATCGTCAAAAGAAGATGATGAAATGTTGTCTGTTGCCATACCCAGCACATACATAATGCTGATTAAATCTCGCTCTACGTGGGCAAGGTCAGCCGCAGCGTCGTATGCGGGTGTACTAGCATTACCAATTCTACTCATCAGCAAACTCGTCTAAACTCTCGGTGGACATAGGGAGTGTAGTGCGTAACGGATCAGTGTCACCCGAATAGAAGTGGCACAGGAACCCGTCGCCTGATGGAACATTCCACGCTGTCGTGGACGTATCAAACTTCACTGGCTCTTCAGCAACATGTGAAGCGTCAGTAGGTTCGGGACCTTCGTCGGACTCACCAAAAGCATTAATATCAACGCCTCGGGCCTGTGCCTCAGTTTCCACGGCACCATCAGTTACGGTATACTTCTTCATGACTCTAGTGCTTCTAGGTTCTCCACCATAGTTAGCAAAGACCGGTACGCCGGGTAATCAGCGTCGGCCTCAGCAACAGGGATAACAAAACTTGAATCAAGGGTTGAAGTGTCTACATTTAGCATCATCGCCGTAGACACAATGTTCTGATTCAGAAAATCAATTGCCTTCTCTTTAGCCTTCTGGCGCTGTGCTTCTGAAACGGTTACAGCCATTAGTTCCTCACAATCGTGATAAATCGTTCTCTGTGTTTTTATATGATACACAATCTCTGTATAGTTGCGCAAGTATAGGGCGAGGCTCTTCCATCAAGTTGTTCTCTGCCGCCCACAGCCTAAATGACAGAGGCATTTCAGGGTCATCCAAATTGGTTGAGCATGTACCAGTCTTAAAGTACTGCGCAACCTGCTGATCCGGTAAAGCCATAAGGTCACGCACCACTTCGTTAGAATCTTCATCATCAACGTGTAGACCTAAGTGCGTCAAAACCTCATTAGACTTTAACGCCGCAGGCTCCGTGCTATCCGCATGAATATACGCCCACTGCCACTCAAGCATAAGTTTAAACAACTCGTGGAGCGTTGACGAACCTGCATACGGGTGAATTGTGCTCGTCTGAGCGATTAGTCCCCCGTCCTCACAATCAACCACGCTGCCGTCTAGTTGAATGTAAAGAATGTACGCCATCCCCTGCTCGTGGAATACAGGAATGTACTTCTGAATCATTGCTAAATAATCTTCAATGTTATCTAGAACTACTGTCTTGTAATCTTCCCGCCCATACAACTCGTCTAAAGTCATGTTCAAATGAGTTTCCGTAGCCGAGCACATTGGATACATCCAGTGATCGGTGTGCTCCTCTTTAGGAACTGACGCCTGCAATCGAAAGAATCTACGCAAGCGAGGCATATCATCTACGTCATTAATGATGGGCATCATGCCGGGAAGAATATCAATCAACCCTTGAACATCAGTATAGTCGGCAGGGTCAAACCCAGCATCACGAATAGACACATCCAGCAAAGGACGCAACTTACTCAACTTGTCTTCCAGAGCGATCTTCTGTACACTGTTAGTTAAACGCATGACAACACCTTCCTCTACTAATAGTATACCGTCTAGTAGTCCAGTACTTCGTCAATGCACTCTCGGATTGTCCAACTCTCGCCAGTAGTCAAAGGAACATCATCCAAAGGATCGCTCTGCCAATTGAAGCGAGTAATCATCTGACCATTACGGCCAACAACAAACTTCTCCCAACTATGTGGAATACGTGCAACAGCGCCGCCAGCCTTGTTCCAGCCCTCCTGTGCCGCCTCAGACGTATCCGCAGGAGAAGCGTCCTTAACTCTAACCACGTTACCTAGCAAGGCCGAATAAACCAAACTACCACTCTTACCGTTAACGTCGATCTTTTCCGACAAAGGGAAATCAACAAACGGGTAAGCCTGCTCCATCCAAGCCGAAATCTCATCATTCTCGCAAGGCTCCATCTGGCCAAACTGATTGCACGGAAAACCAACCACACTAAAGCCACGATCCTTGAACTCATCGTGGACTTGCTGTAACTGCCAGAACTGGCGAGTAGTTCGGGCAAACGACCAAAACGTACTACACTGCGGAGTGTAGCCCAACTTTGATACAGTATTTACAACAAGCGTTACCTTGCCGTCAAACTGGTGCATAAAATCAGGTTCACCATCAATCGAATTCATCTGAATATCGTAAATGCTCACTGATCACTCCAAGGGTGCGGATTGCTAGAAACATGGCCGTCAATAGGACACGACATCATAGGCTGACCAGTGTGCGGATCAATGATCTGGACAACGCCCGACAACATATCTTCAACAGGAGTACACTGGACACGTATCGCACAGTCGAAAGGTACAAGTGAATCACCGAAAAGGAAGTAAGTCTCGTTTACTTTCCTGAACTCGGTAAAATCAAAACTGCCCTTAAACATATGAGCACTTCCGCAGTCATCACCCACAGGAAGATTCAGTACAAACTTTTCTTCACCTAGCGGGGTGTGTACCGTCATTGCGTATGCCATGTTACCTCCGGTATCTCAGGCTCGTCCAACTTCACAGAACCTTCATAACGAGGCCCAATACGGTTACCTTCCTCATCAAGACCCGTGCGGATACCGTTCATCCAAGTCCACGGGGCATCCTGCATTTTCTGCATCTTAGCCTCGTTGTAACGCACACGACTCTCAATAAGATCAGGCTTATCCCAAAGATTCTCTACAGAGCACTCAATCTCTGGCATCAAGTTTGTGTCGAACACAAAGAAAAAGGCAAACGGCATACCCTCGGGGAACACAATCTCCTTCCCCGGCTCCGTAAGTTTCCACGCCATCTGAACCTCATCAGGCCACCAGTCACTCGGAATAATTGCAGACAACGGAACAGCGCCCTCAACAAAATAGTTGGGTGACCCAGTTAGCCAAGTGTGATGCCCTTCATCCGTGTTGAATGCCCAACCCAACTGAAAGTCAACCATGCCAATCTTGTTGCAGTTCGCAACCATGCGGTTGTTGTGTTCTTCTCCAGACAAAAGAGTAGGAACAGTGTTGCCACCATCCCACTTTACCACCACGTCACAAGGGAGTAGAATCTCCCAGCCATTCACGTTAGCCATAGACAAAGGAAGACATCGGTAGGCGTGCTTGTTGTACGTGGCATCCATCCAGTCACGCATGAGTCGTGACTGCTTAATCTCAGGCGAACCTTGATGGGTCCGAACTAGTGTCAACTTCCCCATTGCCCAGCCTGCTGATAAGTGTAGTTAGCATTTCCTTGGTTGGCTTCCCAACTCGCTACAGCGTACTTATGAATCTCTTCATGAATAATCTTACGCAACTGCTCTTCATCAAACCCTGCCACTACGGCTGGGCTTTCATCAGGGAAAGAGGGCTTCTCGGGCTGTTCGTTTGTTTGACCAAAGTCTCTGGAAAACCCGCCGTGCTTGTGTGCATCGTCGTTGTAATCAAACATTGTAACTGCTGAATACTTCACACCCTCGGTCACAGGAAGGGACGCATGAGCGTAAATGTATGTTGATGGGAAAAAGATAGAGTCACCAGCCTCCGGCTTGTAAGTGATATCCAGCAACGGGAAGTGCAACTCACCGCCCTCATAATCATCATTGAGATACACAATATTAGACACCGTACAAATGTACGAAAAGCCGTGGTCGGTATGAACAGCGAAGTGCTCGCCCGGACCATACTTCACAAAGTTTATGGCTTCCATGTAGCGCATAGTGATGTTGTACATGCTCTGGTAGTGCTGAAGTCCGTCGTTAATCCTAGAGGACACATCGGTGTAAACCCCGACAATCTCCGAAAACTCTGAAGGAGTGTTAGGGATGTACTCTTCAGCCATCTTGAAATCTACACAGTCTCGGTACTCGGGCATCTTGACGCCCTCACCAACGAGTGAGTCATGCCACTTGAAGTATTCGTGTTGACTGTCATCCAAAGCCTGATGTAGACGGGCAGGAACATAATCTACCCCATCTAAACAATTCTTATAGACCACGATGCCCAAATGCGGGTCACCAATATACTCGTAGTCAAACTTTGACGTAGTGCTGTGATTACCGTAACTCATGGTGTTATCGTATCAAACGTACCGGGTAGAGTCAAATCTTTCTAACACATGCCAGAAAGTAGTGATGTTTAACCGCTCCCCAGATTCCACTTTAGCAACTTGGTGTAGATATTTTTCGCTCGTCGGAAATGCGACCAGCGTACCGGCCTTAGGAAAAATGAACAAGTCTTGATTGGGCATAAACAGATCGCCTCCAGTAAAGTCACTTCCGTGATTGTTGAAATAAATAAGCGTGGAGATGTCACGGGAGGGGTAGCCTGCGTAGGTGTCTAAGTTTAGTGAGGTATCCTCAAATGTATCAGCGTGTAACTGCAACTCCCAGCCGGTAAGCGCACTTACTAGCGATGCTAACTCTTCTTGCCCAACGACACACGAATAGTAATCCTCAATAAACTCTTTAACCTTTACTTTTAATCCATCCATCAACGGACGCAGGACATCGCTCTCACCCATCTGAATAAACTTATCGTACAGATGGTCTTGAATGTCATGCCGAGGTAACTTACTTATCTCCTCCGTGTACATTTCCGCAGTCTCTGGAGATAAAAAATCAGGCACGATGACTACGCCATCTCGTTCTTTCACAAGTATTCCTCGTTCAAGTTTTCAACCACAGTGTAAAACGAAGGAGTTGTCCACCGCTCACCGCTAGTAACTGTACGCACACCATGCAGATAGTTTCGATCACCCACGAACATGACTGCCAGCCCCGGTTTAGGTGTAATCTCAACGTCATGCTGAGGGAAGTACAGTTCGCCCCCCGTGAAGTCGTCGTTGTAGTAAATCAAAGAGTTCAAGTCATAGGTGGGGAACGGGTTAGGGCTTCCGTCGTTCAACTCTTTGTCTGCGTGAGGTTGCTGTTCTATGCCTTCAAACCACCGCATCAAAACTGGAGGCCGAGACGTTACCTTAACCTTGAAAAACTCTTCGACTTTACCGGCCATCTTCTGAATGGATTTATCAATTGTCTGGTAAACGGCAGGATTCTTTCGCCCAATAATTTCTCCGCTACACATACGGTCGTTCCAGTAGGTAGCGTCATAAATGCATACACCGTTCTCGTCATATTCAGTCTCTTTTCCGTTTTCCCATTCGTCAATCGTGGGCAGGAATGCCTGAATTACCGCTAAGTCTTCCGGGTCGATAAAGTTCTCAAAGACAACGATGTTGTCGGAACTGTCCCCGTAATAGCCTGAGGGTATAATCGAAACTTCTTCCATACCGATATTCTACAGCACGTCTTCCGTACCGTCAACGCTTACTTGAACGCTGGCGGGAAGTAAGGTGGGAAGAAAGGTGGGAAGAACGGCGGAAAGAACGGAGGGAAGAAGGGCGGGAAGAACGGCGGGAAGTAAGGTGGGAAGAAAGGTGGGAAGAACGGCGGGAAGTAAGGTGGGAAAAACGGAGGGAAGAACGGGGGGAAGTAAGGTGGGAAAAACGGAGGGAAGAACGGGGGGAAGAACGGGGGGAAGAACGGGGGGAAATATGGGGGAGCGACAGGAGTGATAGTGACACTGTTGGACCAGTCCCCGATAAGATGAGTGTTGCTCAGTTTCGCCCGGATACTATACTCAGTGCCGTTAGTCAAGCCTGTCAGAACCTTAGACGAAGACGTAGGCTGATTCGTTACAATTGCTTGCTGCGTAGCGCCCCCACCCGTAGGGGTGGCTTCAAACGTGATGTATCTAGCGTAGCCTTCATCAGAATAATCCGAAGAAGTACCAGACGCCCCAAAGTCCATAATAGCGTGAGCCGTCCACGTGACAGTAGTTGAAGCATCATCACCATCAGTAGCGCTAATAGTGTTCATCGTGCTAGGCTGACGAACTGGCATGAAATCGCCAATTTCTTCAGTCTCCACAGTTCCATCTGCGGCTGTGGTAGAACGCATAAACTTGTACGCAAAACCTGCACGAACCTCATCCTCAGGAGCCGTGTCGCTTGTAACAACATCAAACGTACAAGTCTGTTCTGATCCTTGGGAGACATTCGCCCCACCCGGAGAACTAGTAGACGGGCCACCCTTACCCGCCTTGTCGGCGTTAGCAGGACCAGTAGTATTCGTCCACGCCCGAACGTCTGCCGTGTTTTCTTTACCAGTGTATGACGGGGTAACGCCAAACGCTACCGTATTAGAAGACGTGCCAATAAGGGGAGTGCCGCCGCCAGACGTAGACGGCGTTGTAGTGACAGAACTTTCAGGTAACTTACCACCTTGTCCTACATCTTTATTTACAGCCATGCCTCTACACCTTAGTCAGAAAGGTCGCCCACAGAAACCCAAGTATCTGTGCCCCTCTTGATTAGTGTAGCAGAAGACCACTGGTCACGCAACTTAAGGCCCGGAGTGCCGTTAATAGTAACACCCGAACCCGGAGTGATGGTCGTCTGCCCTGCACCAGTCTGTAGAACAGTGATCTGAGTACCTACTGCATAAGCAACAGAAGAGTTCGGTGGAACTGTCAAAGTGTTAGCCGAACCAACACCCATCTCAACCAACTTATCTTTATCAGCCAAAACAAGCGTATAACTCGCAGTCCGTGCATTCGTCTTCAAAGTAGACGAAGCAAACTCACGCTGAGTAGAACCATCACCAACAATAATCTTATCATTCGTGGAATCCCAAGCAATACGGCCCTCCGAAGAAGAAGCAGTAGTCGAAAGCAATGAAACTGCAACAGCCGTGCCAAGTGCCGAAGCCGACAGCACAGAAGTATTGTTAATGTAGAACGCTTTACCTGAAGCAAGGTCAATGTGTTCTGATGAAGTCCACGAATCGGTAGCATTTACCCAGTTGAAGGTTTTATCTGTTGCGCCCTTAAGTGTGATACCGCCACCATCAGCAGTTGTGTCTGTCGGGGTACCTACAGAACCTAACTCAATGTTTTTGTCATCTACGCTAATTGTTGTAGAGTTTACAGTCGTTGTAGTTCCGTTAACTGTAAGGTCGCCGCTAACGATCAGGTTATCGTCTACTGTGACTGTGCCTCCAGCAGAGTCAATAGTTAAGTTACCAGTTGAGGTATCAATTTCACTTGTAGCAGTAACCCCAATTTGGATATTACCTGCTGTGACATTCCCTGTGACATTGCCCGTAACGTTGCCGGTCAGGTCACCTGTAACGTCTCCAGTTACGTCTCCAGTTACGTTTCCGGTTACATTCCCGGTCAGATCACCAGTTACATCCCCAGTAGCGTTGCCGGTTAAATTACCTGTAACAGAAGTAGTTGTGATTACGCCAGTGCTAGGGTTGTACGTCAACCCTACATCTGTTTCAATTCCCTGAGACCCAGTTTGACCATCTACAAAAGTAAGGTAGACAGTCTCGGCTGTAGAGTCGTTGGCGGTAGAGGTTATAGAAGTGGCTACATCCGCCGTACCGGTCAGATCACCAGTCAAGTTGAACGCAGCATTTGAGACAGTAGCACTGTTAAGGTTCACTGTGCCCGAGAACGTAGAAGTTCCAGAAGATGTGACGTTTCCTGTCACGTCGCCAGTAACATCACCGACAACGCTACCCGTAAGTTGAGCGTCTGTACCATCAGTACCATTATCTAAAATTTTACTTGTTCCATTAGACGCATAAACGTCGCCGGTTAGGTCGCCAGCAACATCACCAGTTATATCACCTGTCACGTTGCCTGTGACATTGCCAGTTACATCACCGGTTAGATCGCCGGTCACGTTGCCAGTTACCGCACCAGTCACATCACCAGTCACATCCCCGGTAACGTTGCCCGTAACGTTACCAGTCACGTTACCAGTCAGAGCGCCTGTCACGTCGCCCGTGACGTTGCCCGTCACGTTACCAGTCAGATTACCCGTCACAGACGTAGTACCAATCACCCCAGTACTAGGATTGTACGTCAACCCTGTGTCAGTTTCAACCCCCTGCGTGCCTGTGTCCCCGTCAACAAAAGCAACATAAACTGTTTCGTTCGTAGTGTTGTTAGCAGTAACAGTAACGCTCGTCGCAACATCTGCTGTACCTGTGACATCACCAGTCACATTACCTGTGACATTGCCAGTAAGATCACCAGTCACATCGCCCGTGACATTACCCGTAAGATTGCCGGTTACATTACCAGTTACATCGCCGGTCACATTACCAGTCAAATTACCGGTCACATCGCCAGTCAAATCGCCAGTAAGCGCCGTAGACGTAACCGCCGACAAACCAGTCAAAGAAGCATCAAGATTAATCGTGTTACCAGTCTTCGACAAATTCGTACCAGCAACAACAGAACTCACACCAGAAAACTGAGTATAAGTTAAAGAATCCGTACCAAGCGTATGAACCTCACCCGTACCAGTGCCCTCAGACGTGAGAATAAAACCCTGATTAGCATTATCAGAACCACCCAAAACCCACGTAGCATCACCAGCATACAAACTCGTGTCATTATCGGTCGCACGAGTCAACACATACGCAGTCGAACCATCGCCCTGAGTCGTAACAGTATAAATACCGTTCTGAGCAGCAGCCGCCTGATTCTTAACAAGAACCCTATCGCCAGCCGTACCATTCACACCATCAACAACAATACGGGCATTAGAACCAGCCGTCAATGTAGCACCAACACCAGAAGAACCATTGTCATACGTGGGAGAATTAGGAAGCACAGCCGCAGTCGTTAAGTCCACAGCCTCGTTCCAACGCACACCAGTTTCAACAGTTGAGTCCACGTACTCTGTCGTCGCTACGGCACCAGAAGCGTTACTGACCACGATAGCCCAGTATGTTCCGTTCCATTGCCATGTACGGTTGCTGACTGTGTGGGTGTCGTTTACGGATGGGGAATCTGGAAAATCAATAGCCATTATTCGGCCTCCAATGCTTCAATACGGTCAGTCAACGTCTGAACTGTTGCCGACAACTCTTGAATGGCTTTCACCATCGGAGCGATCAACTGGTGATAGCGAAGCCCTTGACGTTCGTCCGTCTGTTCGCCTTCAGGGTCTTCTGGGTCAACAGGTACAGACGGCGAGTGAATCCACAAACCTCGGTTGGTTGCTTCATCTCCGAGCGCCGTAGCCACTTCCTGCGCCACGAACCCCATGTGGGTTCGGGAACCAACGTAGCCGCTACGGTCGGCCCATGTGTACGACACGGGACGCAGCGAATCCACAAACGTGAGACCAAGATCAAGGTTTGTGATGTTGGCTTTATCTCGTTGATCTGACGTATTTACTGTCCCGCTTGTAGCAAAAATGTCGTCCCAGCGAAGATTTGACGAAGAGCCGCCAAGATCACAAGAGTTGTCTATAAGAGGGTAGAACGCAACAGGACTCATGCGGTAGCCGGTACCCAAGCCGATACCATGTCCCGTACCGCCATTCGTTCCAGAAGCACGGAACTCTATTTGCATGGCTGTATCGGAATCGTTTCCGTATGTTTCTGTAGCAACCCCGTAAATACCAGCGTTGTACTTCGGGTTGGTCGTAGTAAATTGGGGGTCTCGGGAACCAAACAAAATACCCGGCGTGTACTTGGATGACGTATTCATGCCTACAGCCGTAAGTGCAACACCTTTATCTGTTGGCGGTGTTGTCGGGCCACTGGAGCCACTGCGAGAGTGAATAATACCGTCGTCTACAGTTAATTTTTCAGGTGGCAACGTAGTGCCGATACCGACATTCCCGGCAGGCGTCATAATCATTCTTGTGGTGGGCTGATTGCTGGCACCGTAAGTAGCATCAGCCCTAAACAAAATGCCGTCGTTGCCAAGGTCAATGCCCGCAGCAGACGTGTAAGAGTTGATACCTAGAGCGTGCCAACCACTGTCGGTACCACGCTCATAGTTCCACGCCAACGAAGTCCTAAACGAACCTTGTGTGCCGATAGAACCAAACCCGCCAAGCGCAATTGTGCTGCCAGACCACGGTTCCTGAGTGAACGTCGAAGTACCTATCACCATCTTGTTACGGACAGACAACGCTCCATCAACGTCCAGCACCTGATTGGGCGTCGTGGTGCCGATACCGACATTGCCTGTCTCGTCAATAAACAAAGCAGTGTTTGTAATGCCGTTGCCAAAGTTGTTTGACGTGCCAAACGCAAGGTGAGCACCGCCGCCATCAAACATCGCACCGATGCGAACATGCGGCGCAGTCTGGCCATCGTCGTAAGACGCCTCCACGAGGCTGACGTAGTTGCCTGCGCTGTAGTCCGACTGATCGACCCGTAGACCTTCACCGTCAACCGTGCCAGTGAAAGTCGAGCCAAGTTTGTTGGTCGTAACAATGTTGAGCGGTGTCTCAGGCGACGTGGTGCCGATGCCGACATTGCCGTCGTCAATAGTCAGGCGGGCACTACCACCAGAGTAGAAGATTGCTTTACCGGGGTGCGTAGCGTCGGCATCGCCAAACAAGTTGATGCCAGCGCCATCACCAGTGCCAGTGCGGCCACGCAACTCAAGAACCTCACGGCCAGTATCGCCGTTGTTAGAGATCAACGATGTGGACTCGTTAGAGATAGCCAACGTGCCGTTGATTTCCAGCGGATAACCCGGCGTCGTGGTGCCGATACCGACATTGCCAGACGAATCAATAATCATTCGCTCCGAACCAGCAGTATCAAAACGAATCTTATCCTCATCCGAAGACTCCTCAACCTGAATCTTCGTATCCTCATCCAAATCCGTAATAAAAGGAGACGCAGGCGGCGAAGCACCAACCTCAATCCAAAACGAATCATAATACACAAACGTCTTACCAGTATCAGACTCATACCAAATCTGACCAGTAGCAGGAGAAGACGGAGCCGTATCAGACACCGTAGCATTCGCAGAAACATCAGACCAAGTTAACGTACCAGAACCATTAGTCGTAATAACCTGATCCGCAGAACCATCCGACGTAGGAAAAGTAAACTGGCCCGTAACAGCCAAAGACGTGGCAGTAAAAGCATCATCCGTCTTCAGAGTATCAGCAGCAGACCTGTAAAGTGTTGTGTCGCCAGTGGCAGAACCAGAACCCCAAGTAATCTTACCGCCCGCATCAATATTGATACGATTCTGTGAATCACCATCCACATTAGCGGCGATGGCCTGCGAAGAAGCAGACCCCAACTCATCAATAGTTATAGGAGTTTTGAATTTTCTTGCCACGGCCTCAACCGATCCTTAGAACAGCGTGCCCTCAAGCACAACAGTAGTACTACCCTTATTCTAGCATAAGAGGTGGGGCCGGAACTACACCCAGCCCCACCCCCTGTCGGGTAATCGCCTGCACGGCGGAGTAACTACTGATCCTCACTGTCGCATGGACCCGTAGCGCCACGAGTTGTTTCTCGTGACATCTTATCAGCCAATAATAACGACCCGGAGAGCGTTAGTGTCTGGGGCTGAGGAGAACGTCAATGTGACCTCGTTAGTACTTGTACGGTCAACATCACAAATAACGGTTTCTTTAGTGGAGGCGTCGTAGACTTCGACAATAACATCCTCAGTGCCGAGACTGTGCGTAACAGCAATGGCTGTGTCTGAGTTATTTCCAATCGTCGCCGCATAGCGAGTCATGAAGCCAAGGTTTGTCTTAGCACCGGCAGCAGTAGAGGCACCCGTACCGCCGTGGGCAACAGCAATATCGGTTGCCTGCCATTCGCCGGTAGTGATCGTGCCGATTCCTGTAATGTTGGTCTGAGAGGCGGTAAGAACCGTACCGGTCAAGTTGCCGGTTACGTTACCCGTTACGTCACCTGTAACGTCACCCGTTAAGGCACCAATGAACGTGCCAGCGACTAAGGTCTCGGAGCCAATTGTCCATCGGTTGTTTGACTCATCCCAGAGAAGCGTAACGTTAGTGTCGTCTCCTCGCTCAATCTCAATACCACCGTCTTCTGTTGCAGAACCCGTAGCGTTAGAGTTGATAACAATGACGTTATCTGCGAGATTAATAGTCTCGGTGTTAACTGTAGTCGTGGTACCGCTGACAGTTAGGTCTCCTGAAATAACAAGGTTGTCGTCAACAGTGACTGTACCACCAGCAGAGTCGATGGTTAGGTTGCCGCTGGAGGTATCAATTTCGTTATTGGCTGTAACTCCAACCCTGATCAGACCAGCAGTTACGTTACCGGTCACATCACCAGTGACATCGCCAGTGACATCGCCCGTTACGTTACCAGTCAAGTTTCCGGTCACATTGCCTGTGACATCGCCCGTCAAGTCGCCCGTCACGTCACCAGTTACGTTGCCTGTGACGTTACCAGTTACGTTGCCCGTCAAAGCGGCTGTTACCGAATTGAACGTCACGTCGGCTGTGGTTCCAACATCCTGACCAATCGCCACCGTAAGCGAATCAGAGGAATCATTAGCGGTAGTGGCAACACCGGTTCCACCAAGAATGCTTAGCGTGCCGCCATTCAGGGATACGCTAGCAGAAGTAGTGTTGTCGTCAGTAAAAGAAAGGTTGGTAGAAATCGAAGCAGTGCTGACAGCAGTCAGGCGACCCTGAGCGTCAACAGTGAACGTAGGGATAGCGGTTGCAGAACCATACGAGCCTGCCGAAACAGCAGTGTCTGCTAGGTTGATCGTGACAGCACCGCTAGTGCCGCCACCGGAAAGGCCGGTCCCAGCCGTGACGCCAGAAATGTCACCTTCCTGAAGATTGATCCATGACGTACCGTCGTATACCTTAAGGGCATTATCCCCCGTATCGAAGTAGACTTGACCGTCTTCAGGGGAAGACGGAGCAGTACCAAGATTTTGAATCTTCGCATTCTGCAACTCATTCTTATTTAGATCAAGATTAGTTAAGAATTTCTGAGCCATTACCTCTCCGAACTCATGTTAGGTACGCTTTACCCGCAAATGCTGATTCAAACGAAACAGTCACACTGCTTGTACTATTATATGATACCGTACCGACGACCACTGTCCCCGCAGAATCTACAACAGTTACAGACGGAAAACCGTCTAAAGTGTGGGCAATATCCCAAGAACTAGAAGCAGCAGCCTGAGTAAAAGTGAACCGTTTCGGAATCAAAGGCAGGGGATCGCTGCCCCACGAAGACGCCCCTTTTGGTCCCCAAAGATTGCCGGAAGAAGTATCAATATAAAAGTCGCCCTCCGAACCTAAAGCGTTAGACGGAGTACTTGCTGCATAAAAAAGGTTAGACGATGCTCCAGCATCATTAACAAACGTGGACGCAACAACCGTGACAGAGTTAGCGTCCGTCTCAGAAATGGTGATTGAATTTACAATGTCTTGAGCGGTAACCGTGTTACCAACGGCCTCCTCAACAGTTACAGTATAGTCAGGCATGTCTTACTCCACAGAAAAAGTTCCCTTGATCAACCTCAGAACAGCGGGCTGAGAACCGGTAGAAAACACCTCTAAATCATAAACGTGCTCACCAGTCTCTAGTCCGCTAGTTTCCTCAGCAGATAAACTTAATGTTATTTTAGCAGTTTCCGTGTCCTTTGTAAGCCTACCATTCGTTGAGGTAAACTCAACCAACGCCGAAGAAGAACCGTAAGTTCTCCGTACATGCATCCGAGAATCCCAATACTGTAACGACGCTAGTTTCGAGTCAGGGTTTTTAACTACAACTTCCGCTGTAAACGCACTACCTTTCGTACAAGAAAAATCTACACGACCCACCGTCATTCGATAACACCCCCAGCGATATAGTCATCCGCCGCCATAATCATACCACGAGCAACCCAATCAGGAAGATTATCAGAAGTTACAACCATCAAATGAGGATCGCCATTCTCGCCAATAATCTCACCAACAAAAATAAAATGACCCAGAACGCCAGTCTCACCACGAGCAGCAAAAACATTAGACACCAACTCGTTAACCATGTCATCCGGCTGAGTATGCAAAACCGTGGCATCAGAAGACTGGCTGTCCTCCAGAGCATCCGCTAACAACCCTAACAAGTCGTCAACGTTGTCGTCGTCATCACGTTCACTCCAAGGCACAAAATCTTCTGACATTTAAATCTCCTACTCTTCTAGAGCACGTAGCCTCAACAGTTCTTCCTGCAATTCAGAGTTTTTCTGCTCTAAAACAGATAGTTCTTCCTGCAAATGATGAGTTATGTATCTCAATCTGTTATTTTCTTTTCGCTGTAACGCATATTCTATACGACTTTGCTTAACTAAATCCAGCCACACAAAATCTTGAGCAGCATCAACTTCCATGTTCAACTTTTTGGTTTTGCGTTGATTCGTTAAAACAATTGCTGTTAGCGTCACCGCTGAACCCACTAGAGCAGGTACAGTCATGTTTAAGAATTCTATCCACATTCTGTTCTCCTCTCATAGTGGCCCCTTTCGGAGTATTAAATGAAATCTAACTCAACAACAAGCGTGGGGCCGATTTGGACACCAAACACAGTCGCTCCAGCATTGTAAAAATTCCAGTAGTTAGCCTGTTGAGAATAGGTCACATTACCTGTGTGTCCTAGTCCTGATGAAGACGTGCCAGTATTATTCGTATGCGTCATACACACAGGGCCTGTTTTTAGATGATCTACAAGTTGTTGGCGGTGGCTACCAAGTTCAATACCGCCATCTGCAATACCAATACCGTTCCGATAGCCTCCGGGGTCACCGCCAACAAACTCACCCCGAGAAAGATAATTATCAGTGTACGAGTTCGTAGTGGCGGAACCAGAACCTGACCAGTTCTTACTAACAGAATACGTAAAGTTACAATTCGTGTAGTTAGGGTTCGTGTCCGTAAACGAACCCGTGTATCGGCCAAGGTAAAGATTACCGTAACCATTACCGAACCCGCCATCATTCCAGCGCAGAACATTAAAGTAAGCAGACTTGACTACAGGACGAGTTGCGAGCCTAGACGTTAACGATACGCCCGATGTGTCATTTGTAAAGTTAACAAGACCAAACCAAGGGTACACGCCGTTTACGTATTTGCTGATCTGTGGAAAGTCAGCGCCGCCTTGATTGCTGCTCGTTTTCCAAGACGTGCCACGAGCGCCTTTTGTGCCGCTAGCAATAAAGTGGTATGTTACAGGGTCAGACCCTTGATGAAACTGCTCGTAGCCGTTATTTACCTTAACGTAGCCACCAGTAACGGGCTTACCTGTATACGAGTTACTTTGCTTTAAAAACAGATCAGCATCAGGGACAGTTCGGTAAGTACCGCTAATCTTAACTTTTGCAGGCATCCTTACCTCCCTTACGTGTATTGGAGATAGATAGAGCCGTTAGGAGCGCCGTCGCCGTTATTGGGGTTGTTTGTACCATAAGTAATCCAGTAGCCACCAGAACCGGTTGAGGTACCATACAAAGTGCCCAACTTGGTGTTGATTTCAGACTCTTGGTAATAACGGTTGTCTAAATTGTATGTCGTCAAAGAATTAACGTGACCGTTATTTAACGTTAGACCAGTAACAACTGTACCGGTAGCAGAGCCGGTACCGGAAGAACCAGAGTGGGCAGTGTGACCCAAAGTAACAGTCCGTGTACCATCCCCATCGGTGCTTGTGCTTGCAGTGACGTTACTACCGCCAGTCACGGATTCGACATAGTTGCCATTCGTTTTCGTACCGAGAGTAACAGCGTCATTTGCGATCATGTTTGTCTGAACCTGCATACTCTGCAACGCACCCGTGGTACGGCCAAGAACAGAGTTAGTGCCAATTTCAACGTTTTGAGGAACGCCACTAGACGACTGACGAATCTTCACCGTATTAGCACCCATGTCAGTCAACTTAGCGTTCGTAACCGCACCATCACTAATGAGAGCCGCATCAAGCGTGCCCGTCGTCAACTTAGATGCGTCCAAACCAGTCGAAGCCAACTTGGCGTTTGTTACCGCATTAGAAGCAATCTGACCAGTCGAAACCTGAGCAAACGTCAAGTTCCCCGACGCCCCACGACCCAACACCTGATTCGTAGAAGCAGTCAACTCCGACAAATCACCAGTAGAACTATCAACACGGGCAAGAACACCGTGCGCAGCAACCTGCTCAATCTTAGCCAATGTGATGTCGTTAGCCCCAATACGGGCAGCAGGCAACGTACCGGCAGTCAACTTCGATGCGTCTAAATCTGTACCAAGTTTAACGTTCGTAATAGCCCCAGAAGCAATCCTAGCAACAGGAAGCGTACCAGCCGTCAACTTAGAAGCATCCAAGTCGCTACCAAGTTTAGCGTTAGTGACCGCAGCAGCACCAATCTTACCTTCAGTAACAGCACCGGCAGCAATTTTACCTTCAGTAACAGCAAGATTATTAATCTTCGCCGTCGTAACAATGCTGTTGTCCAAAGCGTGCTTGTGGTTAGCAAGAGCAAACGTGGTGCCAGTACCATCAGACGTAGTACCGTCAAGCGAAACTACCGTGCCGGACTCGTTGATGTTGAACCAGTCAATACCATTAGAGTACTTAAGAATACCGGCGCTGCTGTCAGTGCTGGTGTAATAAAAGTACCCGTTTAAGTCGCTGTCTGGCTGTGACTCTTCGGTCGTAACAAAGCCAGCCGCACGGGCTTTCAAAACCTGATGCGATTCTGTCATCTGGTCACGAGTAAACGGGTCTGCCGAAGACCCCCATTCATAAATTGCAAAGCGTCCAGTATTTGTAACGGCCATTTAGACACACCTCCTATGTATAGTGTACTATGAAATCTGGCTAGCCAGTAGTGTAATTTCAGCGTCTGAGAGGTATCGGTCAAAGAAAGCAAACTCGGCCAAACCAAATCTAGCGTTCCATTCTCCGCCAGCGCCTTCGCTAAGGACGGCTGAACTAATTTCATTTGCGAAAGTACTAATTAATGGAGAAACCACAGAGGTATCTACTTCTGTGCCGTCAACTACTAAACTAAAGTTTCCTTCCGCATCACGCCGCACGATAACTAGATGCCAACTACCATAACTAGTTTCTTGCCATTCGACACGCTCAACATTGGTATCTTGCGAGAAACTTGCTTTTAAGTAATCGTCTTCAAAGTAAACCGTGAGTCCGTCACTATCCGCAGTGTGCAACTTAAATACGTCATAAGTGCCAGAATCCCAGAAGCGCCTAATCTCCATGACCACAGAAAAATCCATATAAGTTTCAAACTTGATTGGCTTACGGATCAGCGGAGACCCCTCAAAGATATGAATCGAATCTTTATTCACCAACTGGCTAGGAGCGTAAGCAACAGACGAAGCAGGGAACGTCCGAGTCAGAGTCCATGTCTGTGCTGCGTCAACCGAGTCAGCGCCAGTCGTAGCACCCACAGCAATCGTGGTCGGCAAGAATTTAGCAACCTCCGAACCGGAATGCTCAACACTGATCTGCTTAATCGAAGACCCAGCGTATGTAGTAGCCCCAGTGTACGTATCTTGAGCGTCAATCGTAATGACGCCGCCAGACGCAGTGACCGCATTACTGTACTCAGTTTCGCTACCATCCGTCACATCGTACACGGTGACTTTGACATCGTGACTAGCAGCAGTATTCGCCAGCCCACTAATAGCCAAAGTATCGCCGCCACTAGCAGCATGACCATAGTACCAGAAGTTCGTTGTTCCACCGATTCTACGCATCGCCAAAATGTCCAAGTCATTTGAACTCGCTTCATTGACAGTAGTCGTAAGGTTCGTGATGCCGTCAATCACAGCGTTAAATGAAGTGCTGTAGGCACTAACACCGTTCAGGTCAATATCAACTGTTGGGGAATACGTGTAATACCCAAACGTGGTAGTTGATCCGCCGTCAATGTAGGCGTGCGCAGAAGACGAAGTATCTGATTCTCCGCCGAATGAAATGGGGGAGGAGAAAACCATCAATCGGCTGACAGCGCAAGAGGCAGGGCCAGCATCCGCCCAATCACCGCCACCCGAACCAGAGATTTCACCGAGAACCTGAATCTGTGCGTCGGCTCCAGCAGCCGCTGTATCAGGAGTGATCGCACTAGACCCCAAAGTGTTAGTATCCCAATCGTCATAAAGGCTTCTCTGAGCAAAGAACGAAACAGTTGCGTCACCGCCGTCTAAAGCAGAGCGGGAAACTCTAAGCACAAATTCACCACCGTGATTCAGTTCAGCAAAATTAACAGGATTAGAGTAAGCATAATTGGTTGCGTTCTGAACGTTGTAACCCTCTACAAACAGTAACCGTGCGTCACTGTCTGCACCAGAACTCAGACCTGAAACAATGTAAACTGCCCAGTCGTTATCTGAACCGCCAGAGTCTTGACCAGACACAAGTAGGCGCTTCTCACGGAAAAGCCAGTCTGCTGGAGTAGCGCTACCATCACCAGCAGTATCGACCGTAGCCAAGGGTGGAGTCAGGTCGGACACTACAGCAATGATGTCAAACCCTGTAGTAGACGCACCCAAATCGCAAGAACTAGAAGATGCAGTTAAAAGACTTCCATAGGTGGTCGAACTAAGATCGCCGTAAAAGTACTGAGAGCCAGTCTTGAAGTGAGCCGCCCCAACTCCACCACCCAACTCTGGAACACTTGCCGATGCAGAGTTTTCATTTAACAAAATATTTCTTGCGTATCCCTCAACATCTGACAGGAAACTTTTACCATAATACACAACCCCACCTGATCCTGTATCAGATTCAGTAGCGGGGTGCAAGGCTGTTGAAAAATCGTAAGCCCCTTGCGCAGATTGGATTACTTGGGTTACTTTAGTCGCTACGCCGCCAGCAACCATGCTGTTGTTCACAGCGTCCGATAATTGTGTTCCTGTAGGGTCAGGATCACCGGATGGATCGACAAGTATTTCAACTTTGTAAGGACTGTCTTTATCACCAGTCGAAATAATCACCAAGTCGGTTACCGCAGAACCTGATTGAAGTTGGGTTCGCAGAAACTCTATAATCGTGTCTCGTCGCCCAGCATTCAGTCCTGAGAACCCTGTTCGGATTTGATCTCTGTATCCTTGAATTGAATCAAAGAAGTCTGCGTCGTAGTCTTGCAGCAAATTCCACTCAACAGAGTCCTCGGCAGTGTCTATGCCGTCAATTAGGTCAAAGTCATCCCAATCAAATCCGTCAAACGCCGCCCAAGGAGTGAACCCTGATCCCTGTGTTAATAGATTAGTTCCTGTAACCGTAGCCAACCATAACAAATATTTAGATTTTGCTGTGTCGGGATCAGTTAAGATAGACTTACTTTCCGCACCTTCTGTGGAGCGGGTGTAATCAAAATCTATGGTAAGATCAGCAATTTCACCTGCCGGAGCAGTAAGTGACTCTACTAGCCGCATCAAGGGGTTTGTGAACAAAGATGGGTTATCAGAAATATCGTTAATATTAGCGTCATCTAAACGCATGAACGCAGGTAAAAGATTGTAAAAGATATTTGCAAATGTTCCTGCATCATTGCCCATGTCTTCGCACACAACAGGATCGTATAAGAACAACGCTGACCCAGCGGTAAGTGCGCCTGCTCCTTGACCTGACCACGTTACAACTATACGAACAAAAGAAGTAGATCCTAAGGTGGCAAATCTCTGAAAGAGCATAGCGGAATCACCCTCATCGAAATCTACGCTGGCAGGCTCCGCTAACGATGAGTCGTTAGAATAAGTGCTGCCTGTTCCTGACGAGGTGGTACTAACTTCTAAATCTAAAGTAATATTTGAGTTAGTTCCTTCGACAGCAAAAAACATGCTGACCAAATAATTGTAGGCAGACTTGGCAGAAATCCACGGAGATTTAATAACTACATCATCTGTTGACGTGGTGAAGAACATCAACGTGTTTTTCGTGAACGTATACCCCGCTCTGTCACCGGGAACATACGTTGGATAGGCCCCAAAGTCGTTAATTCTGACAAACCCGCCTGAACCAGAAGTAAACTCCCATCCACCAAAAGTGGTGTCGGAGCCAAACAATGCCTCGGTTGTTGGAATAATATTAAAGTTTTTATGTGACATCACTCAACCTAAGCCTTAAGCCACTGTAATATTCAACGTACCGTAAGTCACCAAAGTACCAAGATTCCGCAACACAATATCGTTGGATACGGCACCTGTTCCGTTAAGAACAGTAAAGGTGTTGGAGTCGTTGCTTCCTCCCGTAAACGCACTGCTTGAATTTTTCACAGCAGTTCCCAGAGATGTTGAAACATTACCGGTTCCGGGGTAAGTGGCCGTTGGATCAACGTTACCACTGTTGCTTGTGTCGTTGAAGCCCTCTCCATTAGCAATAGCCTCAAAGGGTTGATCTGAAGCATCGCCGGTAACTGCATCGGTAGTGAACGTACCCGTGTTCACAAACTCATACAAGACAGGAGGGTTCTCATTAGCGTCCACGTAATAGAAGCCAATTTGCCCCGGAGTGAACTGGGTGTTAACGTCTAAACCAGTAATATCCAAGTTCACAGTAGTCTTAGAACCGCCCGAAGAAGTATAATGCCCCACATTATTACTGCCCACAAGAGTAGACGCATCCATAGTCAACGACTCAACATAGTCAACACCGTCAACACTGTCAATCAAAGCAATAACCTCATTGCGGCGAACAGTGTTAGTAGACCAATTCCACGTGTTAGCGTCGAAATATGACTTCAGCGCAGTGTTAACTGCTGCAAGAACATCTGCCCCAGTAAAACCGTCTTTCTTAACCACCGAAGCAGTCACGTCAATCTCCGCCAATTCCGCAGACATAACATCAACAATCAAACCAGACGGTGCCCTATCTTGCACAGACGTGTACAAATCGGATAAACTACTCGCCGGAACCACTACTTCAGCAGCCGCTGAAGCATGGTTACTGACCGTGGAAGCAACAGCAACTAAAACAGCCCCATCATGAGTACCGTAATCACTTGCCGTGGTATCACGGTCCCTATAACGACGACGGTTAAATACTTCCACACGGTTAGCATACGTCTTATTGCCCCCAACATAATACTTGATTTGAGACGGCGTAGTGGCCGCAGAAGTATAACTGGCAAGAAGATTTACTCCACGATCAAAGTACTCAGTATCTGTCTCTGCATCCGTACCATTTATTGCTGTCGTAGTGAACACAGCGGATTCAAAGAAGATGGCGCTGGAAAGCAAAGTTAAATTGCTACCAACTGCTGAAATGTTGTTAGCAGAGCCAACAGAAACCGAAGAAACTGTAGCGGTACCAGTCAAAGTACCGCTCAAAGTAAACGTATTATCAAGCGCAAATGTGTAAGACACACCAGTCACAGAGTCAACATACAAAAACTCAGTACCTGCGGGCAACGACCGTTCAAGCGTATCAGAATCGGTAAATGTAATAGAAAGAGTGGCCGTGGACTTGGTGCCGTCCCCACGAGTTAAGCCGAACAACTGCAACAAAACTTCAGTCGTGGCAGCAGGAACCCGGTTGATAGAGTTGGCAAGACTGGCCGACCGAATAGCAAACGCTTCCGACAACACTGTTTCGATTTGCCCTGCCTCGGGTCGCCATGTAGGAATAAGGCCACGAGCAGCCGCCAAAATTTCGTCAAGTAATTCTACAGGGTCTTCATCGTAGATTGTTAAGTCTACATATTTTTTCACATCAGGAGAGTTAGCCATATCAACCTCACTTAAAACCAATCTGTATGTCGGAGACGACTCCAGCAGCCTCCAACAACTTAACCTCTGTTATCTCTAGAGTCTGCCCTGAGTAAAAATTCAAAAATGCGTCAAAAAACTGACCACTATCGAACTCATGAAACGTAGGTTCATTCATACCAAAATCAGGCAGCAATGGACGTTCATTTTTCTCTGTACGCAAAAAACCCTTAATCTGCTGAGCCTTGTACGTGTCTGAATCCTGAAGAACTGTATTGAATCTATCAGTACTCACACTGAGTGGGTACGCTAATACATAGTCTGCCACAACTGCCTCCAAAAAAAAGTCTTCATATACATTCTACCGAAAATATAGGTGTCTTTTCTACTACTCGGAGACAGAAGCCAACCAATCCGAAAAACGTGCATCTTCTACTGGTATCATATGGAACTCAACTAAATCAATGTCCCAAGGGCTACCTGACATCGCCCACGCTATCTCAATATTTTCATCAGCCCGCACTGTGCCATGATTTGTCTCTAGTCCATAATTATGGACAAAATAGTTAACCAAACATGACTCAATCCCTGCATGGTAGCAAGGAGAGTCAGGGGCATTGCCGTGGGGGCAGATATTTGGGATGACAGTGACTTCGCTCTTATCAACGGTTAAGATTAGGCGATGACCGTCAACATTCCACTGTAACTCTTTAATCATCAGAATCTAGGTCGGCGTCCAAAAGATAGTTATTATCTTCGTTCGCACCATCTTTCAAGTTTAAAACTTCTTGAAGGCGGGACACCGTAACTTGGGCTACGGCTAACTGTGCCTCTAGTCGCACACTCTTTTCAAGGGCTTCAACGTATTTACGCCAAACCACATCAGCCAGTAAACCATCATCGTAATCAAACATTATCTAGTCACCTCAAGGTCTAAAATAAAAGCACCCTCAACAACTCGCTCTACATTAGACGAAGCGTCTACTAACTCTAAGTCGTACACGCCGCCTTCTGCCAAAGCAGCCGTCTCGTTTGCGCTCAACAACAGGGTAATTTGCCCAGACGAGTTTAAAGAAATTCGGTTATTCTCAGTCGTAAGTTCGATAAGGGTAGACGCAGAAGCAGTGGTTCTGCGCACGTGCATCCTCGCCGTATACGTACTCAAATCTCGGGCATCACCGTTACTATCTTTAACGGTAAGGGTACGGTTAAACGTCGTACCTTGTTCACAAGTAATATCGTATGCGCCAGCACTCATAAGATGACCTCCTGTACGATATTATACCGTATTACTCGCTCTCAACAGGCGTAGGAACGTCTTCTGCCTGTGCCGCATTAAGGGCAGCACGAAGAACAGCATTCTGTGCGGTCAAGTCAGTAATCTGGCGGAGCAGATCGTTAATAACGTCCTGTGGGTTTACATTAATTTCACTCATAACGGTATAGTACCTTTCTTATACACTGATGTCAACTGCTGTCCACCACGCAGGTTCGGATCGCCCTTTGTCCCACTTAGCGAACGCAGACTTGTCTATTCTATAGAATTCTCGGTAGATGTCAACTGCTTCTTCAAGAGAAGAATGCTTGTACCCCAGCCGTTCATGGAAATCTTCCCCCACGCACAAAGCGATATCAGTCAATGCGCCCGGAGGAACAAAATCCGCAGAATCCATAATTTTATCTAACTGTTTGAAACAAGCATGTTCTTTGTTAAATCGAAACGTGTACTCATCGCACAGTCCAACAGCATGATCGAATAACCACTCAAAGTTAGCAGAAGATTCTCCTGCCCACTGAGTGCTAGGGTGATTAGAATAGCCACCCTTATGCGGTGTACCCTTGGCAGTCAAAGGCACATCCTCGTCCGTGGCACCATGCCGACGAAGAGCAGACACAAGCATCTGCACGCTCTCAACAGTCATCTTTGGTACGTGTTTGTCACACAAAGACTGAGCAGCATCAATAGGGTCAGTCTCAACAACAAAAATATTCATCTTGCTCCTTTCTAGTACCCCCGGTGGGACTTGAACCCACAAGCCCTAACGGGCCAGAGATTTTAAGTCTCCTGCGTATGCCTATTCCGCCACGGGGGCTTGAAACCGTAAGTATACCACACTACTTACGGAGTCGCAAGTCACACTTCTTCAGAAGCCTCTGTAAACGCCCACGCAACGCCAGACGACGGATGCCGAAGCCTAGCGATAGCCTTCGCCTCCAACTGCCGAACCCGCTCTCTGGTAAGACCCATTGTCTCACCAATTTCTTGTAGTGTCATAGCAGATTTCTGCTCACCTAACCCGTGATGCATCAAAAGAACGTTATACTCACGCTCAGGTAAAACAGACAGTGCCTTTAAGATATCGGAAGCAAAACTATTTTCAATCCCCACATCTTCAACCAACGTCTGATTCGGATCAACAAGCATGTCTGCGTGAGAAACTGAGCCTTCTTCACCTAACGGGGTGTCTAAAGAATCTAGGCGAGTGTTCTCCATATAAGACCAAATTTCATCTAGTTTGTCTAAATCCCAGTCTAGATAGTCTGCAAGAAACTCCCGAGAAAACTCTTCAGCAACTAGTTCAAACTCTTCAACGACCGCAGCCAATTTGCGGACATCTGCTTCCACATGCATAGGGAGCCTAATGGCCCTTCCGTAGTTGGCGATAGCCCGCTGACATGCCTGACGGCACCACCAAGTTGCATACGTGGAGAACTTGAACCCACGCTCGGGGTCAAACTTATCAACCGCCCGCATCAGGCCGATTGTCGCCTCCTGAATCAAATCTTCGTATTCCATGCGAGACTGAGAACGGGCATATCTTGCAGCAGTGTCCATCGCAAGGCGTAGATTATGCTCTACAAATGTGTCTTTTGCTCGCTTACCTTCTCGTACCGCAACGTTCAACTTTCTGCGCTCAGCGAAATCTAAAGTGATCCCTTCTAAGTGCGCATTATTTAAGTCTTTTGCTGCTTGAATACCCGCAGAAACTGCACGACCAAGAACTACTTCTTCTTCTCGTGTCAAAATCTTGTGCTTTGAACTTCTTGCGTATCCTGCCATTACTTGCTTCTCCTTTTGTAGTTAGAAGGGTGACGTAACATCGCCTCTTCTCGTTCCCAATCGTACAGCCCTGTTTTATCGGTATATACCTGAATGCGGCGCTTTGGCGCTCGGTTTATAGCCATAACCTCCTCATCAAAAGTCTCACCACGGTTTTTACCGGTGTAAACAGACAAGTCTTGCACGTAATTCCAAACTTTTGTAAGTGGTTTCATAGTTTTGCTCCTAACTAATGCTCAAAAACGGAAGTCCTGCTCACTGAAAAGCAGCCGTTTTAGTTTATCATCCCCGTACTTGCGGCGATCATCGTCAGTTAAATCAATAACTTCATGTTCACCTTCTGTATATAGGGTGCCCCACGAGGTGCCCCCCAAGTCCGGTTCAGCCGAAATATGTACTTCTTTTAGCACGGTCTCCATAGCCACCCCAGCATGTCGGCACAACTCAACGGCCTGATCCGCAGGGAAACTAAATAAGATTTCGTCATGAATCGGTAGCATAGCGTAGTCCCACAGACCTTGATCTGCTACGTCAATCATGGCCTTGCCAAGTATATCACGTGCAGTAGACTGAATGCAATAGTTAAGCGCCGCATAAGGCCGCTCAGCATCAACGGGCAGTTTACGACCTGTATGAGTAATCACATAGTTTCTGTGCCCCTTCTTTACCGGGTACGCTAGTTTGTGTGAAAACTCTGTCACCCCCTTATAGGTCGAATCAAACAGGTCGCACACCGTCTGTGCCTCGTCCACAGACAACCCTGATTGCCGTGCCAACGTTTTAGGGCCAGCACCATATACCTTACCAAAGTTCACCGTCTTGGCTACTTTACGAGTCACACCGGTATTGTCAGCCGTAGTTTGATGCAGGTCGCCGCCATCACGGAAAACCTTAAGCATAACAGGGTCCTGAGAAAGTGCGGCTAATACTCTAAGTTCGACGCCCGAAAAGTCGATAGACGACATTCGGCATCCCTCTTCCGCCAAGAACATTCTACGTATAGCGTCACCACCAGAAGGTAACTGCTGTAGCGGAGGGTTGTTTACCGACATGCGTCCAGTTCGGGCCTGAAGGCTATTGATCTTCGGGTGTACTCTACCGTCAGAGTCCATAGATTCCAATGAAGCAATAATGTAACTATCCCGCCACTTAGCACTGTTTTTAGCGGCCATAACTGCCTTTGCGAGCATTCCGGCGTTTCCGGCATTCTCGTCGTCAGCAATAGCGTTCAGAATAGTCTTATCCACTTTCAGAGCGCCAGAGGCTGTTGTCTCAAGCAGAGTAATACCAAGGTTCTGTAGCCCCTCCGCAACATCTTTTGTGGCGTTGTGATTCTCAACACCAAACGACTGAACAATCCCAATATTGCGTTTCTCTTCTGCCGTCATTCTCTCAACCAACTGTTCAGCGTAGTCAACGTCAATGCGCATACCTCGCCGCTCCATAGCCACAACTAATTTCAAGATTGTGTGCTCATACTTGACAAGATGATCCATAGTTTGACGCTTAATCTCGTCACGAAGTTTAGGGAACAGACGAGCAGTCAAAATGACATCAGTACCAGCGTAATGCACTAAAGTCGGATGTGTCGCTGGAATGTTCTTCCAGCCCTGCTTCACTGACCACTTATTCGCTTTGAATAAATCCTTCAAAGCACTATCAGAGTCAGGAGCAGACTTATCAACATGATGAAATGACAAGTTCTTAAGGCCATGACCAACACCACCCTCAACACGGCTTCGTGGATCAGCAAGGTGAGCCAGAATCTTAGTATCAAAAGTACGTTCTATGATCTTGATAGCATCAACATGCCCGTGACGGTCAAGACCAATAGCATCATAAGCGGCGTTGTGTGCTAGCAAGCGATGCTTAGTCTCATTCATGACTAAATCAATCGACTTTTGGAACCACGGCTCCTTCCAGATAAACACGAACGCTTCGCTAATATCTCCCCATTGAATACTCTTGATCTCCCATTCAGGAGAGTAGGTGTCTAGACCGGTAGCCTCAATGTCATACGCAATAGGGCGGCTTTTCCCGAGTAGCCAGTCACGGAAGTCAGCGAACTGCTCATCTGAGCGTACAAGCGTAACCTTACCTAAGGTACCTTCGGCTTGCGTGCTTTGAGAATGTAGCCAATCATCAAACAGTGTAATAGAATCTTCGTTTACCATAAGTTAGCGTTAAGTATATCATGCGGAGCGGATTCACGCAACCCCGCAGGAGATATTTCTACGAATTCTGACATTGAGTATAGTTCTGCCAGCGAAGTTGCCCCAACATAACTACATGCAGACCGAATGCCTCGGTTGATGGAGTCAACTACGTCTGCAACCGGACCTTTGTAAGCCACGATACCGGAAACGCCTTCAGGGAACGATGAGCCTGCTTCGGTAGAAGCCATCCCACGATGCTCTTTCATAACGCTACCGTCTTCTAAAGTAATCTTCTTTCCGGGGGCCTCATCGGTTCCGGCAAACATCCCGCCAATCATTACGGCGTCAGCACCTGCCGCAAGAGCCTTAGCGGCGTCTCCCGGCGTCTTAATTCCTCCATCAGCAATAGTATCAATACCTAGCGCATCTGCTACTGAAGAGCATTCTGCAATAGCGGTCAATTGAGGAACACCAACCCCCGCAACGACTCGTGTCGAACACACGCTACCCGGACCAATTCCAATTTTTACTACATCTGCCCCAATCTTAGCAAAATCTTCAACAGCAGAAGGGGTAGCAACATTCCCACCAATAAACGTAGCCTCATGGTCAATCTCCGACATGACATATTTCAACGCTTTCAGTGCGTGCTTACTATGACCGTGGGCAATGTCTAACACTAGAATCTGGGTTCGCCAACTATTAGCCTGCTGAACAACAACATCTAGATTGTCGTTAACTCCAAACGCTACTGCTGAACGAATTGTTCGACCAGCAACAGAACCAAACCGTGTAGCAACAAGAGGATCACCGCTAGCAACTAAAGGCATGTTTCTGTGCATTACGCCGAAACTACCTAAGCGGTCCATCTCGCTCGCCATATGTGGCCCACAAACAGTGTCCATATTGGCCGCAATCAAAGGCATCTTCAAATGATGCTTACCTAGTTGTACTGACAAATCAACATCGGTACGGCTACGCACTTCCGAATACTTCGGGACGATCAACACGTCATCGAAAGTATAAGCCTTACGTCTAATCTTCATCGTAGATGTCAACCTTCGTATCTGTCAACTTGTATTCTTCAACAATGTACCTACGAACGTCACGATACTCGGACTTGGTATCATACGAAAACGAACGAAGGCTTCCGTCCGCATTAGTCAAAATAGACAACGCCGTGTCGTAAAACGCATACCACGTTTCAGAGGCATGATGAACCATCAACCTATCAGGGGTCTGGTCGTAGAGATATTCTGATGTACGCATAGTAAAAGTAAATCAGGGAACAATCTCAGGCTTGATATGGTCAGCGTTCGCCAGCCGCTGTCTAGAGTACGCCCCACAGTCGTTGCACTGGTACTGCTGATAAACAGATACCTGTGTTCGCCGGGTGCCTCGCTTGTGCAGATTATGTGAACCACACGTCGGGCAACCGTCTGTCCCGTCAAAAACGTTAAGATTGGGATGATTGGTCATCCACGGACGCAACTTCATGTACACCTTTCGGAGTAGATCAACGTCTTGCTTAGCATACTTTGTCATACGCTTCCAATGTTTCATGTCACCACGCATACAACCAGCCCAAGTCTCAAAGCCGCCCGTGGACACCTTTCGACCAAGCCCTAGGTGTGCTCCCAAGTGGTCCAACTTGTTACTGTTGAACATGAAATACCGACGAGCCACCTTAAGTGTATCGACCTGCTTCACAGGAGAAGCCGGTCCTAGACCGTGTGCAACGAATCGGGCGTTCGCCTTTCGCATATCAAACTTGTCGCCGTTATGGGCGATAACTACATCTGCCTCGTCAATCAAGTCCCATAACTTCTTAACTACATGATAGTCGTTCTCTGGGTCCTTTTTATAGGCAGCAGGAAAGTCAACCAGAGAGGTGACATGCGTCTTGTTCTCAGTCTCCCAGCGGTAGGAAACACAAAGCATATACCATTCTCGCTCGTGTTCAATAACGTTCTGCTCGTAGTGGCCCCAAACCATACTGAGGTTCGGTGCGGTCTCTATGTCGTAGTACAGTATTTTAGCCATTTGTGTAAGTGTAACACGTTTCGTCAGATGACGCAAGCCTTTAGGCGCTTGATATCTTCAATCTCCCAAAAGCCTTTACCGGCAACGAAATATGTTCTCCTATTCTGTCGTGTTTTTTGTAATATTTCTTCTTTTACCAGCCGGTCCAAAGCCCGCCACACATGCTGGTATCTCATGTTTAACATATCTGCTATTTCACGCTGAGTTTTATCTGGGTGCTCTAAAACAGCCAGCAACACTCGTGCATTAGCCGTGAGTATTCTCATCTAGGACACTTTCCACCACGGACAACGCTGAGTCTACCTCAGCGAGCATTGCTTCAACCATCGTGTTACGCTCAATAATGTGCTGTAACTTAGCAGAGGTAGAAGAAACCATAGAAGTCAAATACATAATTTTGTCATCTACAGACCCCAACGCATTAAGGTGTTCAGAGATTGCATCATCGCAAAGATCATACTCTTTTATTTTTTGATGAATCAGTTCCCTGTAATGAAAAAGAGTCTCGGTGAAAGCAGAGTCGATGTTTGCCGCAGAAAGCAAATATGGCTCAAAGTTTGAGCCAACGGAAATCATATCACCACTCACACGAACTACGTTCTGGTCCGTCAAAGATCGGGCGACTTCGTGCGCCCACTTTTCATCGGTACGGAAAGTACCATCTTTAGCGACAACCAAACTCAGCAAACGCTTTACGGCATCAAACTGATCCCGAGCGGGCATGGTCGTTGCAGCGAACTTTACTTCTTTTCGATCCATACAGATAGTCTACTACACTAAAGCGCTAAAGGTCAAGTCGAACGCTTGCCCCCGTAATAAGGTTCACCATGCCCCGAATCAATAATATCATCGTTGAGACACTTCGTCATGTGCTCATCAGCATAAATATAACCCAGAATACGCCCGTACTTACCGCTTCCATCTTTCAAGGTCTTAACATACACCGTATCATGTGCAGTGAGCCAGTCGTATACATAGTTTTTAGCAGCAATGCCTAATTCTTTTTCTTCAAGGTCTCTTGTGCGGGTCTCGGGAGTGTTGACACCGTGAAGCCGCACACGTGCTTTGTACGAGACATCAAAACCTAAGTCAATGTTAAGGTCTACAGTATCACCATCAACGATGCGGTCAATTGTCGCTTCGTAGAAAAACCGCATTTAGGCGAACATTGCCTTCCAAGTATTAGGTCCGACAAGTCCGTCAGCAGTCAAGCCAGTTGCCTTCTGCCATGCCTTAACAGAGGCTTCCGTCTTAGGGCCAAAATCGCCGTCAACGTGTGCATCCACAACTGCCTGAACTGCTCTCACATCGTCACCCTCGGAACCTACCTTGAGAGGGCTTCCGGGGTACGCACGGGCAGTCTTCTTTTCCTCACCAAACATGGCTTTCCAAGTTACAGGACCGACAATACCGTCTGCGGTCAAACCGTTCGCTGACTGCCATGCCTTAACTGCTGCTTCTGTCTTAGGCCCAAAGTCGCCGTCAACTGTGGCACCAACCTTAGACTGGACCATCTTTACTTCGTCTTTGTGTTCATGACCCTTGTCAATCGGGTGACCGGGGTAATCTTCACCGGTTGGGTTGTCTACGACAGCCGGAGCATCTTCCAAAGGAGCGGGCTTAGCCGGAGCCTCAGGCTTGA
>WLWF01000429.1_pt1 | contig 40760 bp, 55 predicted proteins | sample 6718331 | NCBI WGS metagenome assembly WLWF01 (sample SAMN12718692, study PRJNA515312) | sponge metagenome | isolation source: marine sponge | host: Mycale hentscheli | place: New Zealand: South Island, Marlborough, Capsize Point | collected 2003-05-01 | reverse complement strand
CAGAATCTCAGGCGGGTATGAGAGAGGCTGTCCGGTTCATGCCTCAGTAATTATGCTTTTGTATACGTCTTAGCTGGTACGCCAGTAACGTCACTTATACGAACTCAGTTCGTATAAACAAGTGTTAGCTGCCAAACCCACCTTTGAGTCTGCCGATCATTTCATTGTGTTGGGCTTCAGCTTCTTCCCACGTAGAGCATCGAGCCATTTCATACTCATTCTCACCACCAAAGATCATGGTTTCAAAGAGCAACGGCTCACCGCCAAAGTGGTTATGGTCTATCCCAAGAAACACTGTTGATACTTCAACAAAACCCAGCTTCTTTTCCTTCATCAAAAACCGATTTTCTTGTGTGACCTGAAGGCGAGTTTTCTTTACCGTCCGGTCATTGCCTTCAAACCATTTTGCCCATGTTAAGGTGATTTCTTCTTGGCTATCACCTTCTACTTTTACTGGTACTCTGTTATCCAGAATATAAAACATGCTTCATTCCTTACGTCTTTTAAGCCTCTGGCATTGTGCCACTTGGCAGCTAACAAGTCGTTCGAATGGACAGCTTCGCTGCCACTCAACTCAGGGTTATGTTCACTCAGCGAGCATGTCCAAGGTCGTCTGAATGATTTCAAAAGGATCGCCGATAGCGGCTGCTACCAGACAGTTCTTTGCATTCTCAATCTTTTCTTTTGCGCGTTTATTTTCTTGCTCAAGCTCCTGCATCCGTTTGGCTGCATCATTTAAAAGAGTGAGAAGTTTGTCAGTGCTTTCTTGTCCGTTAGTGATGAAAGCATGATCGACATTTCTTGGTGCATCGGTATTCATAAAATATTACTCCGTGTGTAGCGTCAGGGACGTCTTCTTGTTCCGTGCAAACGCAACATAACAAGAGCTTTCAATCGGACTGCCTTCGGCATCCGTTGAAGCAGGGGTTATGTCACCTTATCTAGCTCTTTCAAAACAAAATGGCGGGTATTGGTTATCAGTTGCCGACAATAGCGTTCTCCCAATCCAGTTAGTGTTAACTGAAAGTCATCGTTCATCTTGACTACATGCTGCCCATTTTTCGCCAGCATGTACCGGCAGTTACCGACAACCTGTTTTTTAGTTGTGTTCAGCTTTATCGCAATTTCTTCTCTGGTCATCGGCACTTGCTCATTGAACAAAACAAACATGATCCCGATCTGTATAGGTGTCAGTACAGGCGCTAACCTGTTGCATTGAACCAGCAACCTTAAAATTTCTTTATCTACTTTTTTCATTCGCAACTCCCTACAAATCGGCAACATAACAAAGTTTTCCAGCCGACGCCTTCGGCGCTGCTGAAAACGGGGTTATGTGCTTGATCGAATACGTGCCAGTCGAGTAAATAATACTTCGTTGTATTGCCTCATCAGCGCAAGCTGCTCTATGAGTAATGCTTGATCAACCTGACATAACTTCCTGAACTCATCGCCATCCCAGATAAAAGCACGTAGCTTTTCAGTTCTGTCTTTCAATTCGTTTGATTCTTTTCTAAGCCTGTCTGCAAAACCTTTCATCTTTTTTCCTTTTAATCAACAATGCACACTGCACATAACAAAGTTTTCCAGCCGACCTATCGGCGGCTGAAAACGGGGTTATGTTCACTCAGCGAGTTCATAGGTGGCCTTAAATATTTCTGGTTTGCAAGGATAAAATTCACCCTTAATACCCTTTATAATCCAGTCATTAGGCGAGGCTTCCATAACGCCTTCCATTGTTCTTATTCGTAGCGGAACAATATCTCTTGTGTGAACTCCGCCTGCTTTTGGTTCATCGGTTTGACCATCAATCCATCGAGCTATTTCATTCGCATGCGTTGATGAACCATTAAACTGAACAGCGGTGATTGTGACAGGTTTCTTTGTAAACTTTGGCATTCCATTTCTCCGGTATCGTGCAATCGTGAACATAACAATTCGTTCAATCCGACCGCCTACGGCGGCGGCTTAACTCAAGGGTTATGTTCACTCAGCCAGTTCTGTACTTTCTTCTTGCACTGGCTCTGCTGTATTCCATGAGACAACAAAATAGCCATCCAGTTCTTTGCTTTGCTCTGGGTGATTTGCAAAGTATCTCTCGGCTCTTGCTTTTAGATCGTAGTGATCTTCACCCTGCTCTTTGTCTACCAAGTAGCATCGAATTTTGTTGATTGTTTGGTTCGCTGTCTGTTTTTGGTATAACAGCGCAATCCCACATTGTATTCCCATGTTCCAGTTCCCTTATCTCAACATTCGTGCAATCGTGAACATAACAAATCATTCAACTACGGTCGCTGCGCTCCCCAGACCACCGCAAGCGGCGGCTGGTTAATTCAACGGTTAGGTGCTACCTAGAATTTCTACTGCTCTTAATTCCAGCTCCGTAAAGAGTTCCGTATCGAGCATTTCTTCAGCCGCAGCTACAAAAGCAGCAGGGAAATTTTGCTCTCGATTTTTCGCTCGGTTCATGCCTTTTAACTCTCGACTGAGCCTACCTAATCTCTTCCGAACGATCTCTCGTTCTTCAATCAAGTAACTCTCTTTAGTCTTGATCTGATGTATTTTGTACTGTCTTTTTTTACCGACTAAACCTTCAAAGTTTGGGTCTTGAGCAATGCTCCGCAGTCCAATTTTTATGTCACGCTTTTCCTTATCCAGTTCGTTCATCAACTCGATAAGTTTGGTTTTGTTCCAACCTGCCTCAGCTAGTCTTTCTGCAAATCTTTGATCCACGCATTAACTCCTCTGCCATGCACCTAACAATTCATTCCATCCGACCGCCTTCGGCGGCGGCTGAACTCTGGGTTAAATTCACTCAGATGGTTCTGAATGAACTTCGTTGTCTTCCAGCTCTTTTGCGTTAATGGCGATCCACATCAGCATCAATTTATCACTGTCGATAATTAGGAATTCCTCCTTTACTTCTTCGATAGCAGGTAGCATTGTTTCGTGTTTTGCATGAGCTTTAACCATTTCGTGAGCTGCAAGAACTAATGGGTGATTCTTATGAAGGTCTTTAACATCGAGCATTTCTGTTTCTCCGGTATCGTGCAATCGTGAATTTAACAAATCATTCAAGTTCGCTGGCGCTCGGCGGCTTAATTCAACGGTTATACCCTTAAATCTGGTATCGTGCCTCTCTCATAAGAGGACGCAGCAATGTCTAATAAAAGAACAATTTTTGTGCTGATTAGAATAGGTACGGACAGAGATACGCTTTCTCGTGTCAGGGAGTCGATACCAAAAGTAAAGTCTGTCATTGCATCGCTTTCAGATAATGAATACAAATTAGCCTTTTCAACCGTTGATGCCAGCTGCTCAGGCTATCTTATGAAAACTGACTGCTCACTTCAGAAACTACGTAAAGAGCTGTTTAATTCCGTCAATCCACCACTACTTAACGACGATAGCTATCTCGCCTTTGAGGTTGGGGGCGACTTTGATGGTGTCGGCTTTAGTCAGGCTTGGTCTTGGTTGCAGCATCATTAAAAATATCGGAGTAAATTTTGTCCGACTGTTGCTTTCTAATTGCTAAACCAAAGTCGGCTATCCAAGTACCTAATGTTGTATTGGCTAACCATTCAATCATTTTTTTTCTCATAGTCTTTCCCCTGGGTATAACAAAAATTTCCAGGGGACTGTGCCTGCGGCCCAGCCCCTGAAATTGGCGTTAGGTGCTACTTCTGGCTCTGACTGCTTCAGCATAAGAAGCACCTGGGTCATCGTATTGGAAAGCATCCAGCTCTTCACATGCTTCGGCGCACGCCTCCCGTTCCTGCTGCACTGCTACCTCTAATTCTTTCCGTAAACGGTAAATCTCATCAGCCAGATTAACCATGTCATAGGCTTCTGCTTCAGGTTGTACCAATTCGGGGAGTTCTTCCCGTATTCTTTCAGCGTTTCTGAGAGATTGTTCTAAAGTTCTACCCATCGTTAGTCCTCTGCCATGCACCTAACAAAGTTTTCCACCAGACTGCACCTGCGGCGCAGCGGCTGAAGCTGAGGGTTATGTGTACGCCAAAATCTCACGCATTTTTTCCAACAAATCAGCTTCTTTTTTCGATACAACAGATTTATTCCATTCCAGCGCAAGAAGTTCAGCAGACATAGGCTTGTCTTTTGAGTATATCCACGCCAGTAATTGATCAGCGTCTTCCCTTGTATGGACTCGAACTGTTAATGTTAAATCTTTCTGTTTAAGCAGATTATTGATCTGGTCTTCTTCGATTTTTTGAGCTTCTTCAAGTGTCATATTCGTCTCCTTAAATTAGAAGTACACATAACAAAGTTTTCCAGCCGACCTATCGGCGGCTGATAAAAGGGTTAGGTGTACCCACGCTAGTTTTGTTCAAGCCATTTAAGTGCATCGCTGTATCTACTGCGTTCTGGCTCAGGCCAGTATTCATAGTTTTCTCCCCAGCCCATGCAAGATGCTTGTGCTTGCATTGCTCCAAGTGCTGCTTTGACCGATTTTCTTGTTGCCTTCCTTAATTCGTTTGTATCCATGTTTTACCTTTTTCTTGAGGTCACGAAAATGGTTAGTCAGGTGATGCCTAAAGTCATGTATTCATTTCTTAACTCTTTGCCTTGCTTTTCTGTGAGTAACGTCTTTGGCTTGCACCCATAGGGACAGGTCAACATCGGAGTATCGACTGCGCCGAATAGGCGACACATAAACGGGCGCTTGTCATATACGCTGCAACCATCAGCAGTTGCATATTCGCAAGTAAGACTGTCTGGTTTTGTCGGTGTCATCAATTCACCCGAAATACCAAGACGATCCGCTTCATACTCAGTCACAGGCACAGGGCCACAACATCCAGTGCAACCAGATTTGCATTTGAAAGTAGGAATTTGTCTGTAAATCTGACGATGCTTTATCCGTTCACCCATCCTCTAAACTCCGTACCAGATGTTCAATTCTTTCTTCCCCTCCTTCGCTACTGCATCAGCAGCATCCCTCAAGCATTGACCCAGACCGTTATGCTGGCGGTGATGCTGGAAAACGCAGATCCGTTTCCTGTTGATCTTCAGCTCATACTGATTGAGCCCTGCGTCAGGTGTTTCAGCGGGTGAAATGTTGCGTATGGTGATCATGCTACACCGGTTTTTTGCTCAGAATGTCCAGGTGATCAGCGATGTCCCGTAAGTGAGCTGCGCTGTATGCCCCATGATTGGTTTCAGCGGGCTGGAAAACAAATTCGCCGTCTTCCAGCGGGAAAGCATCGCCGAGCTGCTTGCCATTGGGGCTGATGACTCTGTAATCCTTAGTTTCGGTAATTCGGATGGTGCCTTGCTGCATTTTATTCAGATCTTGATCTGAGTAAGAAGATGGCCATTTAACGTGAGTCATCCCAGGCTCCCGGCACCGAACGTCCTGGCCTCATTGATCGCGTCAGCAACAGCGAAACAGATGTCGGTATTGCAGCCCTTGGCGTAGATTCCGGTGCCGGATTGTCGTTCAAAATGGATCGTGACTTCGTAAGAGTTTCCGAACAGGCTCTTATCCACTTTAATTCTGCCCAGCATTTCCGCTTCACGCCACAGCTCATCCAGTGTCTGTGGGCGAAGGGTTTTCACATGATCGTTGAGAACTGACAGGGTGCTCATAAATGCCTATCCAGATTCAGTTGCAGTCGTTCGGCCACATCCTTGGATGTGTGTCCGTCCCAGGGGGGAGCAACTTCCAGCTCTTTGGCATTGGTCGCGCCTGCCCAAATCCAATATTTATCCGGCATATGGTAACTGATCTGTCGGGTGGGGAGATTCATGCCAGCGATGAAGTAACCCGGATGGTGACTGCCGTCATTGTGCAGTTTGCTGAACCATGCTTGATCCGGTTTCAGAATCATAAGGTTGAGGAAGAGAAGGTTGCGATGGTCGTAGAGTTCATTGAAGGTGTGGTCGCCATCGGATACCTGCCCGATGGCGCATTCTATGGTGAGCAATCCCATGAAAGATACTCTGATATTAGTGATAGATGACGCATTTCAGGATAGGCAATAGACGGCAATGTATGCGGAAAAATCAACTCATTTCGACCTGTCTCTTTGGTCAGTCAAGACACAATCAAGTGACAAACGACAGAAATACTCTACGATATTCGGGCAGGATCAGACTACGTTTTCGCCTTCGGAATTTACTGGGTTATTGGGTGGAGTAATGACAGAAAAGTGACAGGGATGGTTGGGCGGGGTATGATCGAATGTAATTTCTGGTACGCCAGAAAGACAAAACCCCCGATGATTGAAGGTTTGGCGGCCAAGATCATCGAGGGTTCCAAGCAGGCTTGCTGCATGTCTGGGATCAATGATAACACATTTCCCCCAGCATGCAGCAAGCCCTATGTGAATTTTAGGGATTGCCAATGGCAACACTCGCACGACAACTCGATTTTGAATTTCCTGCCGGCTATGAAGTCGCGGGTTATCTCGACCACCAACGCTGGGGCTTCTTCTCTGTACTCTCAAGGGAACAGGGGACCAGCAAGGCCAGACAATCCACTTATACCCTCAATCGACTGCCTGAAGTTCTGAAGCTGGCGACAGCGGACAGGAGTCGGGATTACTGGATCACTCAGGCTGTCTTTTCCGCATTCAATCGGCGCAAAGTTAACTTGGCCAGCGTTGGCCTGGCGTTCGTCGATCTGGATTATTACAAGTTCCCCCATCTGATTTGTCTGGACTCAGAAAAAGTTTTGAGGATGGTTCTGGACCACTGTCTGAAGATGAATATCCCGGAGCCTTCCATTGTGGTGGACTCTGGGAAAGGTCTGCAGATCAAATGGTTCCATGAGCCTCTGCCTAAGAAAGTTCTGCCCAGATGGGAAGCTATGCAGCGTTATCTGGTCACTATGTTTGAGGGCTTGGGCGGGGATCATCATGCCAGGGACGTATCCCGTGTTCTGAGGATTGTGCATACGATCAATCAGAAGAACGGCAACATGGTTCAGGTGCTCTGGGTCAACAACCGTTTCGAGGTTGATCAGCCAGTCAGCTACGTCTTTAACGAGCTGATCGGCCAGATCATTCCAGCGCCCAAGCCTGCTCAGGCACCCCAAAAACGAAAAGCTCAGTTAGGCGTAGTTAAGCCGCTGAGACCTCATCAGAACCGGTTCACGCTAAATAGTCTGAACTGGACTCGCCTGTGCGATCTCCAGAATTTAATCAAGATCCGCGGTGGTGACGTAGGGGAGGGGATGCGAGAGCCCATGGCGTTCTACCTCTGCAATTTTTATGGCCTGCGCTACCACCAAGACCTGGCGACCCGACCCGCTGACGACTGGGCGGAGTTCCGCCAGTTGTGCCTGCAGTCCGCTCCACACTGGTCTGCGGCCAAAATTCGAGAGAAGACCAGCAACCTGTACCAGCTGACTCGGCAGATGGCCGGAGGTGAAACGGTGGAGTTCCGAGGGCGAGAGTATCCGCCACTCTACACCCCCAAGAGTCAAACCCTGATTGACACGTTCCAGATTACCGATGACGAGCTGAAGCAGATGGATACCATTCTGAGCGAATCGGAGAAGAAGCGCAGAAACTCAGAGAGCCATAAGAAAAGACGCCATGAGGAGGGCGCTGTCGCCAGAGATCAGTATGAAAAAGAGAGAGTTGAGAAAACTAATGATCTCGGCAGGGAAGTGGTTAGGCTCAAGGATTCAGGCCTTAAACAGAAAGAGATCGCGGAGAAGTTAGGTATATCAAAAGGCCGTGTTTCCCAACTGGTGAAAAAGTTTAATGGTGTGTCCCCTTAACGAAAATGAGACAGGTTCGTCGGCTTAACTGGTTACTGCGTAGCTATTTCCATGAGACAAGTCTGTCCCTTTAACGGATTCCGGCTAAGTAAAAAAAGTGTAGCCAATGGTGTCCATCAGGTATCAGCCCTTTTTTAGGGGGCGGGAATTCATGCCTTAAAAAAAGTTTAATGGTGCGTCCGCTTAACTGGTTACTGCGTAGCTATATAGTCTTGTTATTGGTGATATCTGATTATTGGCTCCTGCGCTGACTATATATTTCTACTCCGCAGGAGTGTTCAGAAAATAAAGAGTCTTGTCGATTCATCGACAGCATTTACATCCTACCGACCGTAGGGAGGTATACAGAAGAGGAGCCCATCAGGGCGACATCCTTTACGCGGCCGTTCTTGGGGAATGAGTCAGTGTCTGGGCAGGTTCAGGTCTAACCACCGTCACCAGTCCAGTACCAGGCTCAGTGTTAGCGGTAGCGGGTCGCATTGACAGGCACCTTCTGTTTCTTTTGCACAATCCAGATTTTGATCCAGTGTTATCAGGATCGTCGTTTTTAATCTCTGGAGATCTATATGTCCGGTTCAAGTTTTACTTGTGAAGATCGGGAAACGTTCGTGGGCAAGTTTCGGTTTCAGTGGCAAACTGAGCGTATTTCAATTTCGAGCTTTTCTGATTCGATTAAAGTGTCTCCGGGTACACTCCGGAACTGGATTGAGCGGTTTGATCCGGATTTGTTGTTTGAGATGAAAAGGGCAGGCCGTAAGAAGCTCAGGGACAACGATCAGAACGACGGTGGTGCGTCAGGGTCGCCTGCTCAGGAAATCGCTCAGAACGCATTAAAACCGGTTCAGGTTAAACATGAAGAGTATCCGGATGAAGAGCAGCATGCCTTACCTCTGCATGAGGTAGGTCCAGCTAATCTGCCCGCGACGATCCATGATCATCCGGCTGTGCTCGAGTTGCGTGACCGGATTAATCGTTTGGAGAAAGAGAATCGGTTCCTGAAACAGTCTGTCGCGTTCTGGGTACGGCAGGATCAGGAAGCGTTGCTATGAGTGTCGGCCCCCTGATTATCGGTAATCATGTTGTACCCCAGAGGGAAGTGTTAACGGATCAGGGACGGGTCTGGGTACCACGATACATCCATCGGCGGACAGATCGGGACGCCTGGGACATAAAGATTGCCCGAAAAGACGAACCCTTCCTCACGAAATACATTCCTGACTCCGATTATCGTGATAACTCGGAGGCTTCACTGCAGATTGCCATTGAAAAGTTGTATGACGTATTGCCCAACTACGTCACGTTTCACCGGCTCAGGCCGGGCACCTCTAAATACTACTCCGTGCGTGAACAGCATTTTAAAAAAAGTAACGTCATAGCCACCCGTGTTCAGACGTACATTTGCTGCTTCCAGCGGACGTTGCGCACGGTGTCGTTCTATGTCGGCACACAGAACACCAAGACTGAGGAGAGGATGAAGCAGGCGATTGATCGGGCGATTGGGGCTCGCTGCTGGAGCATGGACACGATCAGGTCAGAGGGTCGTGACGTGCTGTTTGACCTGCCATTGCCCAGCAAGATTGAGAGGTTTGCCTACTGACCTGTAAGCCTTATGGCAGTAAAAAGAACCGGCTGAAAAGGTCGGTTTTTTTTGTGCCTGGAGGTTGGATATTGTGTTGATTAGTAGTATATTAATAAATGAGTTATTTATTTATTTATTTATTTATTTATTTATTTATTTATTTATTTATAAATCCACGCAAGAGAAAAATATGACACAAGAAACTAAAAGAGCAGGCAGACCGTCCATTCCCGATGAGGCGTTTACCCAGCAGATCCAGTCCTGGCTGCATGAAGGCAAACGAGTGGATGAGATTACTGCCACCATGCTCTACAAGACCGTTGGCGGAACGTACAGCCGATCAGTGAAGGCGATTGATAATTTCAGGGAGGGGTTTGAGACCAGGGAATTGTCTGAAGTCCCTGAGCCCCCTCCGGAAATGCTGAACGCAGCAACCAGTGCTGTGACCCTCGGCTGGAGAATTGCCTACGAAAAGATGCAGGAGGGTATAAAGGAAGGTAAAGCCGATCTGGAAATCGACAGGGACAAGCACCTGCTGTTGAGCGAGGAACGCCTGGATCTGATCAATGAGTTGGATGCCCAGAAGAATGAATTGATCCATGAGGTTGATAAGGCGGAAACCCTCAGCCGTCAGTTGTCAGAAGATGGCGATGCCCTGAAAGACGAGTTGACTGAACTCCGGCTAAGACTGACCCAGCTGGATACTGAAAATAAAGGCCTGAACAGTCTCGTCGATACGTTATCTTCACGGGAAGATAGAGCTCTTGAGGAGTGCCGAAAACTGCAGCAGGCCAATACTGATCTGACCATTGAACTGGAAAAACGCCACACGACTGAAGTCGTTGATCAGCGTCTGGCAGATCAGCGAAAGCTGTTTGAGCAAGACATTATTGAACGGCAGAAGACGTATGATCAACAGATGGAGGAAAAGGAATCAATCATCAATCAACACCTGTCTGCTGCCAATGATTTTGAGGAGCAACTAACGACAGTGGGTGATGATCTGAAGAAGACCAAGGCTTTACTAAAGTCTGCAAATACCGAGTTGAATCAGCTCCAGACAGAAAATCAATCCATGGTGAATGAAAGAGACCATGGTCGTGCACGTATCGTCGATTTGGAGAAATCACTGAATGCCAACAGTAAGCAGCTGACCGACTTAAACGACAGAGTTATAAAAATATTCGAGGATAAAAGTAAAAAGTAATCACGGTAAAACCGACTGTCGTGATCCATACTTTGATGTTTCGAAAAAAGAGCGACAGGAATCGAATAGATGGCTGAAGTTGTGATCACGATGACGGATACCCTTATGGGTAGTGCAATGAACATGGATGTTCAGTTTAACCCTCCTATAGACGACAAGGTGACTCTTTCGCAGTCTGTCGCCTTGCAGTTAATCAGCCGGTTCCAGACCCGCCTTATTCGGGCTGATCGGAACCAGATCACGTCTGACTGTCATCGTCGTCCGTTCCCAGAATCAACTGGGCGCTGATTTTGAGTAGTTCAGGGATTTTGTGACGATCAACGGGCAGCGTAAATTCAAGAGAGGAGGGGGGGCTGTCTGGGCTCGTTGATCCTCTCGTCCTGAGGATGAGCTGATTATCACCAGGTATTGATTTTTCATCTGGCGGATCAGTCAGTAAATCAACTGTCCGTCTGTTCAGAATATCGGGCGGCAGTTTCAACATATCAACGATGATTTTAGCGTCTTCAACCGTGACTGTTTTTCGACTGAAATACGAGCCCAGTGATTTGATGTCGATAGTCAGTCGATCAGCAATCGCTGACAGCGGTAAGCCCTGATCAGAAATCAGGAATCTCAGTAAGTAGGTTTTCGTTTCATTGAGATAATTCGTCGAACCCATCAATACCCCGTCCAGTGACGATCCTCGCTTTTTGTGCAACGCTGTTGTGGTCTGTTTACTGATGAACCCAACAGTTTGTTATGGAAATATCCCAAACATTGAAAACTGCCCAGCGACTCACTCAGCTGGCTAGAGAACTGGATAGCTGCACTTCCACGGTAGCCAAGAGTCTTTTAACGGAGCAGATCGTCAATTTGTCTCTAACGATCCAGCATGACCTGCAGACGGCCTCCGCTGAGGAAGTGCCTAAATCCTAACCTATACACAAGTGATGCCGGAGAATGTTTCTAGTTATTAAAAGTGTTTTATATATAAGAGGTGATTATAAAATAGCAGGAAATAATATTTTATGTTGCGTTACGGTTATTGATTGATATTTTATAATATAAAACAACATTCTATAGGTTAAGTATACTTCAGGGTGTTGCTATTCATATCTTTTTTATTTAGTCTTAATATTGTTCCCAGTCGGGAGCACTACCTATTTTTACTAGATGCAAAGGACTCACTTGGATGAGCACACAGTTAGTTGTTATTGATGAAGGGAGTACTCAGGGAAAAGGTTCTTGGGTTAATAAAGACGGGCAGATTGAGAATCACAAAATCCTGTCCATGGTGGGCGAAGAAGAAGCCACCGATGGCCAAGGCAACCTGAGAGACTGCAACTACAGAATTGGTGAAGATGAAATCGCGGTGGCGACCAATTTGTCTGAAACGGTATCCACCAAATCAAAGCGATACCAGGTCGGTATTTACAACCGTGCGATTATCCATGAATTACTGCGTCAGGCCGGTTTCGGGGGTCAGGATATTTCTGTGATTGTCACACTGCCCATTGATCAGTTTTTCAATGGCAACCTGAAAGACGAAGAACGGATTGAAGCGAAAAAGAAGAATGTCATGGGTGACATTCAGAGCATGACGAAACAGCCACTGGCGAACATCGTGAATTGCACCGTCGCTCCCGAGTCGATACCGGCGTGGTACAACGTCCTGATTAATGAAAAGGGCGAGGTTAATGAAAAGTATGCGTCAGCCAGTTATGTGTTGGTCACAGACATTGGCGGAACGACGGTTGATTTGACTCTGATCGACGGTCAGGGCAATCCGATCAAGAGAGCCACTATCCAGATTGGTGTGCTGGACATCATTGATCGCCTGATGCCGATTCTGGCACAGGAAGAGAATATAAAATCCGTACAGAAAGCTCATTACGACCAGATGCTGAGAACCAGGACCTACAGAGGGAAGGATATTAGCGCCCATATCCAGAAAGCGGCTCGGCCTGTTCGTAATCAGATACTGGCAAAAATGGATGAGTTTGTTGCTGATCCTGACTCATTGGACCATCAGGTTTACTCAGGCGGTGGTGCCGCTCTGATCGGTGATTCACTGGCCAGTAGATTTGGTAGCAGCAGTCTGACACATATTTCCGACGATCCCGACATGGATATTGCCACTGGCATGACCAAACTGCGGATCATGCAGCAGCTGGCCGCCGGCGCGACAGCCTGAGAGTAGATTATGAGTAAATTCACCAAATCGTTCACGATGGCAACTCCGAAAGGGTCACTGGCTGAAGATGTGGCCAATGCTGTACGGCAGAGCTCGGACGAGCAAGGCCGAGGCATGGAGCTGATGCGGCAGTGGATCAAGGGCGGGTACGTGCTGGATCAGCTGGGACACGGCATCCTTCACACCCTGTTGGATATGGCAGAAAACCCGAGGTTTAAGAACCTGACAGAGCAGCAGGTAGCCCACTATCTGCAGCGTATGCTGGAACAGACGGTTTGGCTGGATGAGCTCATGGTTCAGCCTGAAGAGCCAGCGAAAACAGCTCGGGAAGTTGCGACGCAACAACCGGTTGTGGAGGAGTATCGTGGTGAGGATCTGAGTCCGAGGTCAGAACCTGCACTTTTGAACAGTACGGCGATGACCATCGCCGATTTTTCAGCCTGACAAAGGCGGTTTCCATGCCCGATGGACGACTGTTGAAATTCGATTAACGTCTATCCTGAACTCCATCATTCGATGGAGTTCACCATGCCAGCCTTTCATCTAAAACTCCTTAACACCCCCTCCAAAGAGAAAGTTGATCAGATCAGTGAGGTGGTTGATCGGCTATCAACTATGATGATCGACTTGCGAAAAATTCAGGAGAATGACCATTTCCAGAAAATCATGAATGCATTCGTGGCGGATCTGTTCGGAGCGGAAGAGGCGATCATCATGGTTCTCTGCATCAATCAGAAAAGCAACGGCAGGTATTTCCATGATCTCGTCAGTGAAGCACTCTGTTCCTATCAGGAAATCATGCTGGATTGCGAGGGTGATACAGCAGAGGCGAGCCAGCACCACTGACATAAAAAAAAGGCCGCTACCCCAAAGGGATAACGGCCTTTTCTACCTATTTTTGGTCAGCGATGCGAGCTAACCAGCACTCATTCTATCAGCTATCGTCAGCGGGTTCCTGTTCTTTTTGTTTGCCCAAACGACTGCGGATCACTTTCAGTTGATCATTCCACATTGCCACCAGTTCAGTCTGATGCTGATCAGGCAATGCCACGATTTGTTTCTGCAGCCCTTTCATTTCCTTCTGGGTCTTGGCACAGAGGATTTGTTCAGCGAGCATATTCACGGCCAGTCGTGTGGCCTCATCACTTCCCGCCGAATCAGCTGCCGGAATGTCTTTGTCACCTCTCTCTTCCTCCTCAGCGTCGGAATCAATAACCTGAGGCTTGGATGTTCCCCGTTCCATGACACCCTTGTCCGGACTGGCATTGATGTCCCTGACATTACGCTCATCAGCAAGATTCAGTTTGCTCAGACCTTTCAATACATCAGCAAATTGATCCCGCAAACAGAATCCTCTGGCTCTCATCTGACACATTCTTTTGGGGTTGGTCTTCCAGGAATAGCTGACCTTCTGTCCTGAGATCAGTCCCGCATTACGGGCATCTTCAATGCCAAAGCTGACGACGTGAGGTTCAGGGTAGCCAGTTCGCTTGGCCTCGCAGTACGCCTTTTGTTCATTCTCATCCCACCATTCATTCACATACTCACAGAGCGGGGAACCGAGCACGAGCCCTTTTAGAGCATCGCCCCAGATAGCCGGTCTTTTGCCAATAACAGAAATGTTCTGCAGGCTCTGCAGCGTACCAAGACCAACCTCAGCCCCCAGCTCCATCGCCACCAGAATGTCGTTTGGTTTCCCCCGGTAATCATCGGGCACCAAAGTTGATTGACTCAACAGCTCGGCGATCTGCAGGGCATCGTTGATATTGGTGGGGTTCATAAACCCGTGTCCCTGTTTTTGCTCTGGAACGACGGGCACCTGCTCCTGCCGAGGAACAGGTGTAGTTGCATGTGACATGAAAACGTCCTTCCACACCACAGACACTCATCAGTTTTTTATAGTCTAACTGCTATTTTTTTGGAGCTTCTATTTATTGATTACATAATAAAAAACTCCCTGAAATCGCTCCAATAATGTCCACGTCCTCCAGCTTAAAAACCGGATACCGCTCATTGCTGGGCAGACACCAGACCTGATCGGCAACAGTCTCCAGCTGAGACAGCATCAGGCCATCGGTTTTCAGCACTTTTACCAGACACACGGGTGATCCCACAGACACTATCGGTGAGCGGCCTCTTCCGTCCCGTTTGACCACCTGTCTGTCCGGATCAATATAAACCCATGTATTTCGTGGAAACCCATGCAACGCCATTTCATTGCTCTGAACAGACCAGACAAATGTTCGGTCATAGTTCGAGGGCATCACGGACGGGGTATTAAACCAACCGAGCAAATGATTCGGGTCTGGAATTTTACCCAGTAACCAGTCTTTGACCCCGATCCTGTCGAGCCAGGGACATTGTGGTGTTATCGACTCATGATCATTTTTGGCATTGCCATGACCAAATATCAGCCACAGCATGGAATAATCCATGGCCCTGCAGGCTCGGCGGATAAACCACAATGATTCATTTCTTTCTGCACATCCTCCGCTTAATTGCTTCTGAACCGTGGTATACGACACGTCCATGACCTCAGCCAAATCACGGTAGCCGACACGATCCGTTTTCAACTGATCACGCAATCTTAATCGCCATGTTTCGCCTAGCCGATCCACACAGTCACCTCGTCGAAAAGCTGTAAATGATCTATTTATGCAATCCGTCGTCTGTATTTATTTGATTTATGAGGCTGATATGGCTCACCTTCTCGTTAACCTTCCTACCTCCCTGAGAGACTCTGCCAACTGGCTCGTCGCCAATGCCGATAAAATACCGGTCAGGCCGATGACGACCCAGCAAGTGAGTGGGGACAGGCTGGCTCACACCCTCCCCTTTTCCCAAGCATCGAGTCTGGTGCTATCTGGACATCACGACCATGTGATCTACATGCACCATAGCGATGAACCATACAGCAGTCTTGATGTAGACCACGCCAGAGATCCACACACGGGAGCTCTGACGGGCTGGTTCTGCGAGCTGCTGGATACATTGGACGGCGTTCTGGGGTACATCGAATTGAGCACTTCTGGAACAGGGTTTCGAATCCCCTGTGAGGGAAAGGCACCCTTCGGCAAAAAGGCTTTTTTCACGACAACCAAACGCCAGGGCAAGGGGTGCCCTAAAGTGGAGGTTATTTGTGAAAACTCACCCGCTTGTTACACCGGTAATATTGCCGAGCAATGTTACCGACCTGATACTCTGACCCCGATTGAACCCGTCGTGCACTTCCTGCAGACACGCTATCGCCAGAACGATGATTTTCCAGCGACAAGGGAAAGGGTAGACAAAAACTCAGATAACTTAACGCTAGATTCAGCGGCGGTAAACGATGCCCTCTACTGCATCCCCCCTGACATTAACCACGACGACTGGAAAAAAATCGGGATGTCTCTGCATTCGTGCAATGCCAGTGTCGTAGGCTTTGACCTCTGGGATGAGTGGTCAAAAGGGGCCGATAATTATGACCCCAGAGCCATCAAATCAGCATGGAGGTCTTTCAAAACCAGTGGTGGAATTTCTATCGGAACCCTGTTTCATATCGCAAAAGAATATGGCTATCAGCCCAAAAAAAACGGCGTAGACAGCTATCCCAGCAAACCGCCTGACCCACCTCATCCGGCTACCATAGACCCCATGCCACTGGTGACGGTACAGACCGCACCTGCCCCCATTCGTTTTTTCGATGTTGGACGAATAATGACGATGACCAAACCAGACTTTCTTGTTGAGGACATTATCCCGCTGACAGGTTTAGGTCAGATATTTGGTGAGAGCGGAACCTACAAGACTTTTCTGGCGGTTGATCTTGCTCTCTGTGTCGCCAGTGGTAAGCCATGGCTGGGGAAACCTACGGTACAGGGCACCGCGTTGTTTCTATGCGGGGAAGGCCAGTATGGGATTGCCCAGCGAATCAAAGCATGGGTCATGGATAATCCGAATTACCCTGTTTCCAATGACAGTTTTAAATTATCGCCACAATTACCCCACTTAACTCAGATGAGTCAGTTGTTGGCTTACTGTCAGGAGTTGGAGCAGATCAGTCAAACAAAAATCAGAATTGTTGTGATTGATACTTTTGCCAGACTGATGTCTCAGGGTTATGGAAGTGAAGATAGAAATGATGATGTTTCTAAATACATCAATGAAATTGAATTGTTCGGTAGATCATTAAATTGTGTCATCGTCCAAATACACCACACCGGTCATGTATCAAAAGAAAGGGCCAGAGGTGGTTATGCTTTGTATGCCGGTCTGGATTTTGAATATCGGTTATTCCACCCTCATCCGGATGGTAATGAAGTCTGTTTTAAATCAACGAAAGCGAAAGAGTTTAATGCGACGGACAACATTTATCTGATTAGCAGGAACGTATCTATTGATAAGGGTGAAAGCGAAAGTCTTGTTCTTGATGTTAAAGACAGTGATTGGAAACCGACTCATCATCCGATGATTGAAGATAAAACAAAGGGCTTGCATCGCAAACAACAGATGGCCATGGAATTGTTCTGGCAAATGTATTACCAGCATGAAGAGAATGGCAAAGACCACCCCAATGTTGTGCCGAAGGTGCTGTTGTATGATTTTATGGGGGCGATGATCAACAGAAACATTTATGACCGGAAACACGCCAAGACAGGTCTCCACTCTCTGATCAAAAGAGGACTGATTGCTCAGGATGGAATGTACCTGACCATTCCGTCAGATGATGGGGAAGAAGGATCAGATCGGGGGTGAAATGGCCCAGGGACTGGGGCGGTTATTAAGATTGTTTTTTTATATAAATCATTCTAATAGCTGAGAAGCTGCTTAAAAACGCCGAATGGGAAACGGGAGCCTGATTGGGCTAAAGGGATTCCCGATTTCCTTTTTCATCAATGCCCTTACTCTTGCAAGGAGTCCCGTTTCCCATTCGGGTATTCCCAAACTCAAAAGGCGATAAGGGCGACCATAGTCGTGTAAATTGAGGCCTGATATTTTGCCATGCCATGGGGCAGTATACTCCAAGGAAGCCATACCGGAGTAAGGTTGAATGGATAGTTAAGAGGTTATCAATAAGCCCGATTCCCAAGCGGGGTTTGTTTTTAAATCCTTATCCCTCACCCCCCCACTCTTCCCCTTTCCCACCCCCCTTTAGGGGGGGTGGGAAGGGGAAGAGTGGGGGGGTGAGGAAGGATAGGAAAAAATATTGGGATGAAATACCAATATGGAATTATCAGAGAGTGAGACTAGAATCGAACTCGATTGCAATCTCGAATCGGATAGATCAGCGATGGGCAGGAAATCGAGTGTCAAAGGTTCCACTGGAGAGAGAGAGTTCCTGACCAGGCTCGGGAAAATCGTCGGATGCACTGGCATCCTGTCCAGGAACCTGGAGCAACGCCGCAGCGGCGGCGAGGATGCCAGGGTTAACGCCAACTTCCAGCCAGCCAATGACTACGAGCGTCGGCTGGTATCGACACTGAACACACTGAGCATCGAGATCAAGCGGCACGCCAGCTGCAACAGTTCCAGCATCAATCGGTGGTGGCAGCAGGCTGTGACACAGGCGAGGCAGCACAATCCACCGAGGATACCGATGCTGGCATTCCGGCCTGATCGGGGTCGGTGGCAATGCCTGTTGCATGTGAGCAGTGAGCTACCACGCTCTAATATGCTCGGGTGCCTGAGGATGGACATAGAGCTGATGGCCGAGTTCCTCAGGGCAAATCTGCTGCCATCCAGTCTGGAGAAACGACCATGACCACATCACTGGATCACGATCTGATACTGGCCTTCAACCCATGCCATGAACTGTGGGCTGCCAATCCTCTGCAGGTGTTACTGTCAAAGGGTGGTGACTACGTTGAGAGTGGTCTGACGGCGGAGGAAATGATTGTCCAGGGGTCCATGGTAAAGGCCAAACTGGAGCGGGAACTGGGGGCAGATGATTACCGGATTCTTGATTTGTATTACCACGATTCCAACGATCTGGAATTGCTGCAGATGAAGCTGGCTCCTTTGCGGGAAGCGGTTCGGAAAGAATCAAAGATATACGGCGAGATCAGTATGATGTTTCTGGATCTCGTCTGTGCTACGGAGTTCTGGAACGAGAATTTGTTCGTTCCAAAACGATATGGGTACATGAGTGAGTACAACGTAAAGGCCAATCAGGCTTCGTGGCTTAACGGGAAGCGACGAAAACGGATCGTCGCTTCCCTGCAAGATCGACGGAAAAGAGCACTGAAAAAGGCTGAAGCCGTTATCTACCAAGGGGGCGAAGATGACGGATCTATTAGAAACGTGGCTTAGACCATTTTAATTTTTTGACAAAGACGACCACTGGCCTATATTCCTTGTGATTGCGTAATCTTTGGTGATTTGGATCATGACATACCCTTTTCACACAGGCCTGCACAGATTTGGTGAAGCATCTGGCGATGCTGGTCTGCTGATGAGCAATCAGACCCTCTTGCACTACTCCTGCGGAAACGGTCAAACCCCTCCCCAAACCTCGTCTTCGATGTCTGAAATTCACCCCGTCAGGCGCTCATCACGGTACAGGTTTGGGGAGTCCAAGCGATTATTTATTCCGAGCATTTTCAGCCCTGCCAAACCGTGCACTAGCAGCGTTATCAGCATTGTTGAGCCGTCTGAACAGATCAGGGTTCTGACTGTTGATGAGCAGCTGGAGCATCAGCATTCGAACCGTTCTATCCTGAATAGCAATCTTTCCAGACCGGATCCTGTGCCAGCTGGGCAAAGAGAGGCTTAGTACTTCAGCCATTGTCTCTGTGCTGAAGCCAAGTTCGATTCGAAGGGGTTCTAGTAATTGAATTTGTGATTCAAGCGTTGGAAATTCAAAACTGTCGAAAACCTCCATTACCTGGTTGGTGTTGTGAATATCAACGGATTCAAACAGACTTAGTAAAGCAGACATAGATCACCTGTTAAAAAACCGGCACTAGGCCGGTTTTATTTTCAAAAGCGGATGATGATACCGGTCATTGTTAATTGCCGCTATCAGTTTAATTAACTACCGGCCTATAACATCTGGTTGTATTTGTTCCAGACGTAATCAATAAGACTTTCATTATCTTTTGCGGATGAATAGTTTTGTTCTATCCATAGTCGTATACTGACTCTTCTTAAAGAGCATGGATTCCTAATTTTCAACCACTCTTTAAATTGATCAAAGACCATGTTTTTCATTTCTGGTACAGCAAATATATCAATGTGATCCCATGGCTCGATCTGATTATGTTCAGCGTAATCCCAGAGTGACTTATGATTATTTATAATGATCTCCTGTTGTTGTTCGGAAACTCCAAAACAGAAAATCAATTTAGGATCATCATCAAGGTGATAATCAAAACCGGAATCAATAAGTGCCTTCCAGTAATTAGTAATATCCGTTGGTTTGTTAAATTCAGTCGGTGCAATAGTTGTCATAGGGAAGTCGTTAAATTACGTCCAATTCTGTTAAAAGAGCCAGTGTCGTACATCGACACTGGCAGGTTATAGCCTTGGTTAATTCGGCTTAGTTAGCAGCGTTGGTGCGGCGAACCCAGTTTTTGAACATATCTCTGGAGAGCTTGTCAGTCGTAGGGTTGTCAATCAGAGACAGGACTTCGCTTATTAGTTCAGCAGGGATTGGACGATGTAGTGATGCTTTTGCTAGAATATCGCTCATAGCTTTTAGTACTCATGAATAAAAGTTATAGGTAGCCCAGTAACTTTGGCGAGCGTCTGGGCTTACTCTCCCAAGGCTTTCCTCAGAAGAGCCTGTATTATGTGTCACCGTGACATATAAGTCAACGAGCTTTTGTTCTATCAAGAAACTTTCTTATGCCTGAAAAAAGTGGGCTGAACCAAAAACAGCTGAAATTTGCACTGGCCTACCTAGAAAATGGAGGGGATGCCAGTGCTGCATATAAAGCAGCTGACTATGGTTCAAAAGGTAGTAAAAACAGTGATTACGTCAGTGCTTTTAAGCTACTTCGCAATCCTAAGGTCCGATTTTACCTCGAAAAACAGCTTTCTGAGATCGAAAAATCGGCATTAATTAGGATCGAAAATAAGCGCAATGCCTTGTGGGACATAGCTCAGGACGGAATGCAAAAAATTCCTGTCAAAAAGGCCAGGAAATTTGAGATTATGCACGATCCAAAAGTGAGTGTGAGTGCGATTCACGAATTAAATAGGATGGACGGTCATCATAAGGGTGGAAACTCTGTATTTTTGACCGATCAGATCGTTTTTGGTCAGGTTATTGAGGGAGAAGGAACAGAAGTATTAGAGGCGATCGAGGGCGAGCTCGTGGAGGAAAAGGGATGAACCCCGTCTTACGACGGGATTCCAGCGGCTTCGTTCAAAGTGGCGATCACCCACTCTGAGAGGTTCTGATTATTGCTGTCAGCCTTACTCTGCCATGCTTCCTTGTCCTCTGGGACTACACGACACCTCAATGTTGTTGTTGCGGGTTTTTCGGCTTTAACTCCGTTATCATTACCGATCTGTCCTCCTTTTCTGCGCTTCATATAAAAATAATTACCATGACGGAAGCCCAGAAAACTACGCCAGCGACAGCGTACCAGACGCGGTTCTTGCGGTACTTCTCCCTGACGAGCTGTAAAGCCTTTGATGATTCATGCTGTTGTGCCATTGTTGTCATATATCCCTCTTTGGAGGCCGTCACTACGGCCTCTTGGTATGTTACTTGGATAGAAGTTTGAAGGCCAACGTGCCTATGCCTGTCGCTATCGTGCTGATAAAGCCGCCCAGCGTGATTATGTAGTAAACCTTGTTCTTTTGCTCAAGCCCTTTGAGCTGTTCGGCCTTTAGCTTTTCGTCAAGCTCAAGGCAGGCAATTCTGAGCTTTTGCTCTTGGCGATCCCGCCTGCTTTTCATTCGCATTGAATATTCCAGTGATTAATCAGTAGAATAATAATACCTCTTATCGGTTGTTACCACAATCGAATAGCGCATAAAATACGCACCAAAATAGTGCAAAGAACGGTTACTGCCGGTAACTGATCTTACCGGTAGTAACTGGCAGTGATTATTTATTCAGTAATGCGAATATCTATTCAAGTTTTGAATAGGCCATCTTGAACCATAGCTACTGGCCTATCCAGACTGGAGACGCAATGATCCAGTCTGCTTCTGTATTTATCCCTGAAATTGATCGTGTGCTCTGTGAATGGATCAGGGTAATCACCCGCATCATCGCTCAGATTTCACGTAGCGCACGATAAATTGAGCGGGATTCAGGCGAAATGCTCAGATTCATCGGTCATCGGGCAGGCTTGGTAGGTTCATGGGGCCCCCCGACAGCTAAATAGGGGGTGCGGTTGGACAGGGGGGGGGTGGGGCCCCAGCCCTATATACACCCCCTTACACGCACGATTTTTGGTTCCATGAAAGCATACACAGTAGTCCTGGATAAAAAGCCTATTACGGTTATTGATCCCGAGGAACTGCCTGTCTTTGATCTGCTTAACCAGTTGATTCGTAAATTCGGCACCAGCCGGATCAGTAAAATCGTTAATTACGGAGAGTATCTGGAATGCCAGACCTCGACCCCTTCCGAAAAGCCTACAACGCCCAAACCGACATTCAGCGAGCTCTTGTGAGCGACATCAAGGATGCTGCCGATGAGCTGCTGGATTTAATCACTCGAATAAATCGTGAGTTCGATCCTCGTTGTGCCCATCTGGCACGTACTCGCCTGGAAGAATCGGTGATGTGGGCTGTTAAAGGTGCCACAGGTGGAGTCTCCAATGGAAAAACAGCCTGAAAAGGACGCTGAGGCGCTGGACGAGAAATCCTGTCCTATGTGTAAGAAACGATTCCGGAGCAATTATGACTATTGCGACAAGTGTTTGGATCGGCAGCACGAATCCATGCAGAAAAGTTTTCCCCCTGTTGGTGGTGGCGGTACCTGGAGAAATTAGTGAATCAACCTCATAAACTGGGTCGGTGCTGGACGTGTGAATCTGAACTGGATTCCTATCTTGTCGGCTATTGTCGTGTATGTCGCCACCATCGTAACATCGAACTCGCTCAGGAAATCGAGCAACGAATCGAGCGCAGGGAGCGCATATCCTACAGCAGACTGCATCGCAGGTTCTATTCTGACGATCCGCTACCTGTCCCTGTTCTCGGGCATTGAAGCGGCCACCTGTGCCTGGAATCTGAGGTATTAGGTCATGACTGTCCACATTAATTATCGGGCTTCTCATACTCTGTCTAAATTCCACAAATCCAACGCCTTTGTCCGTGGCCTTATGGGGCCTTTGGGCAGTGGTAAATCAGTGGGTTGTGTCGAGGAACTGAAGCGCGTAGCTATGGCGCAGGAGCCGAACGAGCAAGGCGTTCGAAAAGTCCGCTTTGCGTGCATCCGAAACACCTACCCGGAGTTGAAGTCAACAACGTTGAAGACGTGGAAGGACTGGTTCCCCACTGACATTTGCCCCCTCAAATACGAATCGCCGATCCGTGGCAACATGCTGTACCGCCTACCCGACAGCACTGTCGTGGATATGGAAGTGCTGTTTTTGGCTCTGGACAAAGAGAAAGACATAAAGAAGCTGCTCTCTTTGGAACTGACCATGTGCTGGATCAATGAAGCCAGGGAAGTACCCAAGGCGATTATTGATGCTGCAACGGGTCGTGTAGGCCGCTATCCCCCTAAATCTCAGGGAGGGCCGACGCAATATGGTCTGATCATGGATACGAACCCACCGGATGACGACCACTGGTGGTATCGGCTGGCTGAGGAAGAGTGTCCCGGTAACTGGGCTTTCTTTCAGCAACCGCCGGCTCTGGTGAAAGACGACGCTGGAGAGTGGTTGGGTAATCCCAAGGGGGAGAACATCAGTAACCTGTCGGCAGGTTATGGCTACTGGCTGAATCAGCTCGGTGGCAAAACCAAGCAGTGGATCAGGGTCTATGTCGAAGGCCGGTATGGCACGGTCATGGACGGCAAGTCGGTCTATCCGGAATACTCGGATGACGTTCATATTGCTGAGGAATCCATTGAACCGTATCCGGATTGTCCCCTGGTGCTGGGCTGGGATTTTGGTCTGACACCGGCCTGTATCATCGGTCAGGTTACTCCCCGTGGCCGGTTAGTTATTCTGGCCGAGTTGATCGCCGAACGTATGGGGTTGCGACAGTTCGTCACTATTGTGGTCAAACCGTTTCTTTCGACGCGCCTGCCGGATTACGCCATTGGTATATCCGGTGGTGATCCCAGTGGTACGGCTGAGAGTCAGGCGGATGAGCAGAGCTGTATCCAGGTATTGAACGACGAAGGGCTGGCCACTATCCCCACCTCGACCAACAAAATAGAACCCCGGCTGCAATCGGTTCGTGATTTTCTGACTCGTATGGTCGATGGCAAGCCGGGTTTTATATTGGCGAAAAGTTGCAAAGTTCTGAGGAAAGGATTTTGTGGCGGGTACAAGTACGAAAGGGTACAGGTCGCTGGTGACGAACGGTTCCGCGATAAGCCCTGCAAGAATCGCTATTCCCATCCCCATGACGCTCTCCAGTATCTCTGTCTGGTAGCGTCCAGAGTATACGACGACGTGAAGGCGATTGATTCCAAACCTCATTCAGTGGAGTACGGCTATGGCTATGGCGGCTGGAACCAGGCTACAGGCTTCCGACCTGCCAGCCATTCAGGATACTGAAGACACCGTATCGCCTGAGTTGCTGGAGAAGTATTCAGGGGTGGATGGTTTGACGGATCGGCTGACCGATCTGGGCATCTGGTTACGGGGCTGTTTTGAAGAAACCTCGGCAGAAAAAGTGCTGATAGAAGATCGGATGCTGATGGATCTACGTCAGTACAAAGGGTTGTATGAGCCTGAGGAAACGCAGCGGCTGAGGGAGAATAAAACCCGGAGTCGTCTGTTCAGCCGGATCACCCGTCGAAAGGTCAAGGCGTTTGATTCGCGCATGATGGAAATGCTGTTCCCTGCAGGAAAGGATCGCAACTGGGACATGAAATCGACCCCGGAGCCGGATATGGTGGGGTCGCCTGTGGCTCAGGAAATGATCGCAAAACGACAACAGGCGATGTTTCAGGAGCATGTGCAGCAACTGGCACAGCAAACCGGACAAGACCCCCAGATGGTTTCCCAGAAACTGTTGCGCGGTGGTTTTCAACCTGAACTGGATCCGGATGAGTTAAGACACATTTCTATGTCGGTCAGTAAGTCGGCCTGCGAACGGATGAATCAGACCGTTGCTGATCAGCTGGCGGAGTTGCAGTACAAGATTAGCTGTAAAGAAGTGCTGCACAGTGGTCATTTGTACGGCACGGGTCTTATAAAGGGGCCTCTGGCTCAGAAGAAGATGCGGCCGGGCTGGCAAATGGTTGAGGGCCAGTGGCAGTCGGTGATGCAGGCTCAGTTGTTTCCGTTCATTGAATTTGTGTCAGTCTGGAGCTGGTATCCGGATATGGCCGCGAAAGTGATTGACGATTGTGAGTTCCAGTACCAACGTCATGTATACACCAAGGCTCAGGTGGCGAAGTTGGGGATGAGACCGGGCTTTGATCTGGAGTTATTGCGTCGTTACCTGATTCAGTTTCCCGATGGCGATGCTGACATTAAAAGCTGGGAAACCCTGCTGGATGCTGAGGACGAGCGCAATTACACGACCAAAGAACGCACCAATAAGCGGTATGAAGTGCTGGAATACTGGGGTGTGCTGAATGACGCTCAGGTCAGGGATTTAGGGCTGGAACCTGATCCGCTGGAGCCGATTTGGGTGAATATCTGGGTGATTGGCCATTTTGTGATTCGGTTTGGTGCCGCACCTATCAGTGGCATGAACCATCCGTTTCATGCGTATTACTTCGACAAAGATGAAACCAGTATTTTTGGTGAGGGTGTTCCGGCCATCATGCGTGATGACCAGAGCGCCTTGAACGGTACGGTCAGAGCCATGATGGACAACATGGCATCGACGGTGGGGCCTCAGTATGAGGTTAACACCGATATGCTGCATCCGGGTGAGAAGACTCGGGAAACCTATCCCGGCAGGGTTTGGTATCGACGCGGTGATGGCCGTTTCCCAGCGTTGCGATCCGTAGACGTTCCCAGTCGTATACAGGAGTTTCTGGCTCTTAAGGGCACCTTTGAACAACAGATTCACGAGAATACCTTGCCGGCCTATATGCAGGGAGGGCAGTCGGGTGGTGCGGGTCGCACGGCCTCAGGCCTGAGCATGTTGATGGGCTCTGCCAATCTGGACGTTAAAGACCAGATCATTAATTTTGATCTGGGTATTACGCGCCCCCTGATCCGGGGATTTTACCAGTGGAACATGCAGTTTAATGATGACCCCAATATCAAAGGCGACTATGAAGTGGTGGCCAAAGGGTCGTCGTCGTTAGTGGCCAAAGAGATTCGATCCACTCAGCTGGATCAGCTGTTGCCTCTATTAAGCAACCCGGCTTACGTCAATTACATCGACAAACGAAAACTGCTGGAAGAGATCTTCAAAGTTCGGGATCTCACCGACTCTGAAATTCTTCTGGCACCCAATGAGTTTGATGAGCAGCAGGCCCTCCGTCAGCAACTGAGTCAACTGCAGCAACAGCTGGCACAGGGTTCTGAATTAATCGAAATGTTGTGGAAGATTGCCCCGAATCTGGTCAGGCAGGCGTTTGACAGGATGGGGCCGGAATCCATGGCTCTGACACAGAGTTTACAAAATGGATTGGCACAGTCGGGCGGATGATGCCCTGTCTCAACTGAGGATGCATTCGGATTCTCCGGTCTATCAGGATTTACTGACCTGGTTGCAGTGTTTGTATGAGCGGGAGAAAGAGTCGATGGCGCAGTGCCAGGATCCGATACCGCTGCCGGAACACTGGATGAAAATCAGAGGGCTGAAGATGATGCGGGATATGCTCGAATAAAAAAAGGTGCCTGAATGGCACCTTGAGTAATTAAAACAATCACAACCGATGTAGTGACATTATAGACCGGATACTCCTTTGAGCCCGGAGGACGATATATGAGCTCTGACCTGAATCAGGTAGACGACGAAGAAAAGGCGTTTGATGAAGCCTGGGATGACATCAATGACGAAGCCCTTGATGCTGAGGAACCTTCTGAGGTGCCAGAACCGGCTGATGATGTAACGTCATCAGACCCAGAACCTGCTGCTCCGGATCCGGATCCGGGAGCTGACTCTGGTGCAGATTCGCAAACCGAGGCACTGAAGCAGAAACTTCGATCTGCGGAAGGCCGATTAACCCAGTTTGAGGGACACATTAGTGACCTCAGGCACAAATTGGCCGAGCGTGAACCGCCTGTGTCAGAGCCGGAGCCCGAACAGGATACTCCTATTGCTCTGCCCGAAGGGTGGACACCTCAGGATTGGGATGATTTTTCAGCTGACAACCCAATCCAGGCCGAATTTTTAAAAGACCAGAGCCGTAAGGTTCGAGAGCTAACGGATCGTCTGGATACTTCTGAAAAGAGGTCGATGGCGCAAACTCAGAAGGATGTGTTCGACGCGGAAATACGGTCTTCACACTCTGATTTCGATGAGCTAATGGCAAACGAAAGGGATGAAATCTTGCAATTTATTGATTCACAGCCGAATCCCGTGCTGAAATCTGCGTATCAGACCATCTATGACAGGGGTTCTGCTCCTGATATTGTTGAACTGGTCACGCATTACAAGCAGCAACGTGGTACGGCTCAGACACAGGTCGATAGTCAACACAACGTCGATGATGCTCTGGCTGTTCCCAGTGGCGGTCTGGCTCCCGGCAATTCGCTGGGCAGGAACCGGCTGCCGTCGAAAGACGACGAGGATGGAGCCTGGGACTATTTCAAAGACGATGCGATTGACTGAGACCTGAAAAGGTTTTAGTCATGGCAGATAATACTGAATATGGGGATATTTCCCCACGTACCGCAGTCTACGCTTCCAAGCGACTGTTAAAACGAGCCATCCCGTATCTGGTGCTCGAAAAATTTGGACAGGCCAAACCACTGCCCAAAAAGCACAGCGATACTATCGTTTTCCGCCGTTTTGAGCGGTTTCCCTTCACGCCTAATCCGTTGACCGAGGGTGTCACACCTTCAGCCCGTAAACTGACCACCACTGATATTCCGGCAACGCTGGGTCAGTATGGTGATCGCATTCAGATCACCGACAAGGTACAGGACACCCATGAAGACCCGGTACTCCGTGAGAGCACTGATATTCTGGGTGAGCAGGCAGCACAGATGCTGGAGCTGGTGCGTTTCTACAAAGTTCGTGCCGGCACCAATGTCTATTACGCGAACGGTGCTACTCAGCGCAGTGAAGTGATTGAACCTGTTTCGCTGGCACTGCAGCGTAAAATCATGCGTCAGCTGAAGCGACAGGACACCCGGAAGATCACCCGTATTGTTCGTTCTACTCCGTCTTACGGCACTCAAAACGTCAATGCGGCCTACATCGGACTGGTGCATCCCGACGTGGAAAATGACATTCGTGATATGCCTAAGTTCGTTCCGGTAGAAGACTATGGTCAGATTCCGCCTTATGAAAATGAAATTGGTAAGGTCGAGGATTTCCGCTACCTGTCGTCCACTGTTTTTGAAACCTGGGAAGATGCTGGTGCAACGTTGGAAGAGGATTCAAACGTGGTCTCTACCGGGGGCAACAAAGCCGATGTGTATCCGATTCTGTATATCGGGGCCGACGCTTACGGCATTGTGCCTTTGAAGGGAAAAAATGCCGTCCGGCCCATGGTAGTCAATGCCAAACCCAGTGACTCTGACCCTCTGGCGCAACGTGCACACGTTGGCTGGAAGGCTTGGCAGACAGCCTGCATTCTCAACGATGCCTGGATGTGCCGTGCAGAAGTTGCGGTGAGTTCTTAATTTCTTTTGTTCTTGACGATGCTGCTCTGGAAACAGAGCGGCAGGGATTTTTATGTTCTCCAAAAAAAAGACCCTGACGTACTACTCGGCGGATCCGCTGGAAAAGATGGACAGGGAAAACCTGAATCGAGCGGCGTTGAAATGGGGGCTGGTGTTGACCGATAGCATGAGTGACGAGAATGCTATCACGTCCATTTTGACGCAGCAGCAGAATTACATCGACAAGATGGCCGATACCGAGCTGGAAAAGATCAGCAACCCCAGTGCACTGCCTCCGGGATTGCGGGAACGTTATGACCAGCGGATGGAATATGTCGAAAAGAACAAAAAACTGGGCAACCTGACAAAGGCTGAACGGGAGGCCATTTTGAAAGAGAAAGTGCAGGAACCCGAACCCGAACCTGTCCCTGATGCCATGGGTAAGCCGACCCTGAAAGAAATCATTGCTGAGAGTGAAGCGCGAGGTCGGGAAAGAGTCTGGGTACGCATCGCTCCTGGTTCGACACCGGGTGAAAAGGGGCCGGTATTTGCGGCTCACAACGGATTTTCTATCCGTATCCATCGGGGTAAATGGGTGAAACTCCAGCGACGTTTTCTGTCGGTGTTCGCGGATGCCATCATTACTGAGGTGGAGCTGGACGATGATCAGGAAAAGATTGAACGCGATGTCCCGCGATTGAACATCATGGTCAGAACGCTGGAGCAGGGTATTCCGCAGGAGCGGTCAGATAGCCTGAGTATGTTCTGATGAAAGCCTCAGAAGTTTTGATGTTGAGCGATTTCATCCTGAACGACAGTGACTATGTAACCTATACCAAAGAGGATCGGGTTCGGGCCCTCAACAGTGCCTGTATGGCGATCATCATTCCCCGTCCGGATGCCTGTGTCGGGATTGATCCGGTTGAATTACGCAAGGGGCCTCACCAGAAACTGCCCGAAGGGTCGCTTCGTCTTTTAGAGCCTTGTTACTTGCTGGATGAAGAAGGCAACCGGCAATGGCCTGTTGAGCTGATTGTTCGTTCAGAACAGGATCGACTGGACCCTGACTGGATCCATCAAGCGCAGACCACCGAAATCATTGAAATCATGTATGACGAGCGAACCCCCCAGCACTACTGGGTCAACCCTCCTGCTGAAGAAGGCACTCGTCTGGAGTTGGCTACCTCGGTTCGGCCTGATCCCATGACGGCGATGGACAGTGAATTTCCGATGAGTGATAAATACGCCACTGTCGCTATGGAGTGGGTGTTGTATCTGCTGTTCTCCCGTGACTCTGAGCATTCCACCAATCAGGCCAGAGCGGCGAGCCATAGGAGCAACTTTTACACCCTGCTGGGTATGAAAGGTGAGGCGGAGCAGCTGGTATCCCCTGTAGGACAAAGTACCGGAGGTGGCTGATTATGGCGACACTGGCTGACCTGTATCCTGAGATTTCCGTAGAGACTCCCCGGTGTGGGCGATTACAGATCGAACGAGCGATGCAGGCGACACTGCGACACTTTTGTTTTGAGACCCACTTCTGGCAGCATGACATTGATCCGCTCACCTTATTGCCGTTTATAGCGGCCTCCCCGGATACCTACCTGTACGAGATGACCCTTCCTGAGGACACTGAGGTCATCGCCATTCGGAACTTCATCTATGACGGCAAGGATCTGGCCATGCAGTCGCCCTCCTGGCTAACCGATCGACTGGGTAACTGGCGGGAGCGAACCGGTGAGCCCTGGTACTACCTGATGCTCTCCGACCGTCGGGTCAGGTTCGTGCCAGCCAGCGATAAGGTCAGGCCAATGGCGATCACCGGCCGGGTGGTACTGAGGCCTTCACGAAGGGCCATAAATTTTAGTGATGACCTCATGGAGTACGATCAGGGCCTGATTAAAGGCGCGTTGTCCCGACTGCTGTTGATGGGCAAGAAGCCCTGGTCAGACCCCGGCCGAGCGAAAATATGCCAGATGGAATACATGGAAGCGGTCAGTCAGGCCAAGTATCAGGCCATGAAAGAGTTCTCTGACGGGGCTGAAGAACGCAGCCTGAGGAGCTGGGTATGACGGAGTTGCCGGGGTTCTATCGGGGTGACGATCACTGCTTTGAGGTGCTGGTTAAGGTGAAAGACACGGATCAACCCGTGGATATTACCGGCTGGCTATTCACCAGTACCATGAAGCTGTCGTCTGAGTTGCCGGATCAGCCGGAGCTGGACGATCAGGGTAATCGACAGGTGTTGCAGGTTTCCACGCTGGCCTCAGACGGACCGGACTCCAAAGAGGGCAGGGTGTTTATCATTTACCCGCATGTGAAAACCGCCGAGCTGCTGGCGACGAACTACCAGATGGACATCCAAAGCAACCGGGCGGGGGTGGTTCAGACCCTGATTAAAGGCGTCATCCCAGTGATGGCCGACGTGACCCATGAGGTACAGCCATGAACGTACAACCGATTGTGGTCGAGGTGCATCCGGCTGATCTGCTGGAAATTGAAGCGCAGGTCAGTGTCATTTCTCCCGATCAGGTTATCTACCTGGAAGGGTTGAACGCTGAAGCGGTGGAAGCGGCCAACCGATCCGAGGCCTGGGCGGTGACGCAGGAAGACATTGAGGTGGAGCCTGGACTCTACTCCAGCTTTCACCATGCCGTAAAAAGTGCTGCCAGCTCGGTAGCCGCCAATGACAGCCAGACTGCCAGCGCCACTTCCGAATCGGCGGCTTCTGCCAGCGCCGAACAGTCCCGGATCAGTCAGGAGTCGTCTAAGGATTCCGCCGAGGATTCCGCCGCCAGCGCGGCAGAAGCGAAGGCCAGTGAAGACGCGGCACGGGTCAGTGAACGGGCGGCGGAAGGGTACTCAGAAACAGCTCAAGAGAGCATGGTCGAGTCAGCCAATTCTGAAGCGGCTGCCCATCAGTCAGAACAGAACAGCAAAGCCAGCGAACAAGCCAGCGCCGGGTCAGCGACAGAAGCCGCTCAATCTCAGGAGGCCGCAAAACAAAGCGAGGTGGCCAGTGCCCAGTCCTCTTCTGCATCGGCTGAGTCTGCGGCTCAGTCACTGGAAAGCCAAAATGCTGCAGCCAATTCACAATCTGCTGCGGCTGAATCTGAACAGAACAGTCAGGCCAGCGAAACAGCGGCGGCACAATCTGCCAACAGTGCCTCGCAATCCGAGTCAGCGTCGGACCAACATCGGATCGCAGCTGCCACTTCCGCTGCAGAGTCAGCTGAGTCCCAGGCAGCGGCGAAAGATTCAGAGACAGAATCGGCCAGCAGTCAATCAGCCAGTGCTGAAAGCGAGTTGTCAGCCGCTTCATCAGCAAGCCAGGCGCTTCAAAGCGAACAGTCAGCGGCGGTATCAGAATCGTTAGCCCGACTCTGGGCGCAGGAAGAAAAAGACGTTCCGGTTGAAGCCAGTGAATACTCGGCCTATCACTGGTCGAAGGTCGCTGAACAGTTCGCCGGCACCCTGACCAATGGCATGTACTTCGCCGGTAGCTGGGATCTGATCGACGGCCTCCCTCCAGAACCAGAAACCGGTGCCGTGCCCTGGTATCGGATTGTCTCTACCGAAGTGTCCCAGGACACAATGTATTCCCTTGATTTGGAAACCATTGCCAGTGAGGCGACCCCCGGTGATCAGATATTCTGGGATCCTGAATCGTTGGAATGGGTGTTGATCGACTCCACCGATAAGGTCTGGAGCGTTAACGGCAAGATTGGTGATGTTGATCTGGACGCGGAAGACGTAGGGGCACAGCCAACCAATCACCCGGAATTTACTGGCTCTTTGGACCTAACAAGTAACTCAGCCGCTGTATTAAGAATGATTGACGTGGGGGACGCACCGTCTGTTGATTGGAATCTGGTGGTTGACGGTTCTAGTTTTTCCATACGGAAAAACGGGACAGGTGGCGGAAATTACCCACTAAGATTCTTCCAAGATAACGAAAACGCCCAAATATACGGCCATAACATCCATCACACGGGCAACCCTCCGACAGCTACTGAGATTGGAGCACTCCCGGCAGAGGGGGCTTCGATTCCCAGCCTCAGCACCAACTTAGGCTACACAGACTTGGATGATCTTAATTCGTTCAGTCACGCTGGTTTTTATCATCAACATGCCAGCTCCAACGCTACACCCGAAAGAAATTATCCAAGCAAGTATGCGGGCAGCCTAGAGGTAATATACTCAGGGGCGAACGGCAACAGGGTTACGCAAAAATATACGACGTACTTCACCACTGGCCCAGAAGAGTATGTTCGGAGTAACGGCACTACTAGTGCAGAGTTTGGCGACTGGGTACAGACCTATAGCGAATCACACAAGCCCACTGCTGATGAGATAGGGGCGGCTCCTGCCAGTCACAGCCACAGCAACTACGCTTCCAGCACGCACGACCACGACGACCAGTACTCTGATATTGATCATAGTCACACTGCAGCCGAAGTAGGAGCCTACAGCAAGGATGAATCAAACAGCCGCTATGCCGCTTCAGGCGCACCTGATAACGTTGAGTATTCAGGGGCGCATTATTATTTCAGGCGAATCGACAATCTAGGTTTTGAGGGGGGTGATAGAGCGCCCATCATTCGCTTTGCAGGAGAAACCGACAATACAAGTTTTGTTGATATAAAAACGATCCGGGAGTCAGAGGGGGAGCATTGGGTGTCATCCCGAATGCGGTTACAGCACGGCGTTGATCAAACTTACGGGCCATATATCGACTTTAAAGACGACCGTATAGCTTTTGGTATTCTATGGGGCAGTTCTTATGCCAGTACGATTGATGACGTTCTAACGATCAAAAACAACCGGGTTGAGGTTGAAGGTCTTTTACATACAACTAAAGGCGTCCTTCCTTACTATGACCTCCCCTCTGACGCTTATGGATCGGCTTCTGATTATCCTGATGGTCTGAGTATTGGCGACCACACATCTGGAACAAACTGGCCAACAGGTTACTCGACAGCAGTGACGTTTAAAGCCATTGAAAGCAGCACGACAAGAATGTTCCAGCTCATTGGTAACACCGATTCAACCGATCTTTACTGGCGATCCGCACACAACAATCCAGACGACCTCGGATACTGGAAACCATTCAGTAAGATTTATCATGAGTTGAATCCGCCGACCACTTTAGAACTCGGTGCAGTAGGCAGAAAAACAGGCATAGACCCTGACGACCTCAGTGAGTCAGTTGTCTACGAAAGCAATACTGGAACAGGAGGTACGCCCACAACATCAAGGCATTTAGGGCTGCACATTCAGGGAACCACAGACTCTAGAGCACTCCAGATTGCTGCTCCTGATAATGAAAATTCTGATTTGATCTACCGATCCAAGGACTTTTCAGGCAGTGGCTACGGTGACTGGTTCACCCTGATGAGATCGGAGGGAGGCAGAGAAACAAAGCTAAAGATAGATACATCATTTGGTACGTCTTACGATGACCATGGCCTGACAATCGAAACTTCCCATGGGTCTTCAAAAATGGGGATGGATAATACTTCCTACTGTCACTACACAACGACTTCAAGCAGCGGCCATTGGTTTAACTCTAGTATCCTCAGCGTCGGCAATGTAGAGGCCTATTCCGACATTCGCCTGAAAGAAAACATTGAAACCATCCCTGACGCTCTGGGTAAGCTGAACCAGCTAAGAGGTGTCACCTATGATCGAACCGACATAGAGTGCCTAAGACAAACGGGTGTTATCGCCCAGGAAATTCAACAGGTGTTACCGGAAGCTGTCTCTGTCGCCGACGATGAGATCGGTACTCTCTCAGTGGCTCATGGGAATATGGTGGGATTATTGATTGAGGCGATAAAAGAGCTGAATAAAAAAGTCGATCAGTTGATGAGCGAAAGGGCGCAGTAATGGCCCTGCCAACATCCGGCCCCATGACCGCAGAAATGATTAATGAGGAATTGGGCAGGCCTTCTGACAGCCTGCTTTCTCTGGATGATCCAGAAGTCAGGCAGCTGGCCGGAGTGGAATCTGGGCCGATTTCGTATGGGGATTTTTATGGAAAGTCGTCGGACTATTCGATGGTTGTCGAATACTCTAGTGATGGTGATCCGTATGTCTTGCTCATAATGTTTCATGGATACAGCGATTCTTTGGGAATAGGAAGCATTACCCCTGATACCATTGAAGGGGTTCGTATAACGGAATTATCGTATGAAGAAGCCATAGCGAACTTTGTACACCAAGGCGGCCACACTTATCTGGTATTTGATAGTAATGTATTTCATGGCCGGACTGTATCAGTGACGATAAATAATATTACCCAGACGGATGTTGTTAATGATAACTATGCCGCATGGGGCGTTGATGTATTTAATTTGGAGGGATCTACTAATCAAACACTCCCTGTCGAAATCAAATTTATCTGACTAATTCCCATGACCCCCTCCGGAACCCAATGTCGCTTGACGATTCAAACGGCACTGGAAAACTATGATCTGCCATCCACTGAATCGGCCATCCGACTCTTGTGCATGATCGCTGCCCATGAATCGGGTGGTTTTTCGTATGTAAAGCAGGTTAACGGCCCCGCCTTATCACTCTTTCAGGTCGAGCCACCCACGTTTACGGACGTTCTGGATTACGCCAGTCGCCGACAGTTGTTGTCTGGGGATGACCTGCATAGTCCACCGGAACGCCTCATTTTTGATAGCAGCTACGCATCCGCCATTGGGCGGATTTTTTTTATGCGCTTTCCGGAACCGTTACCGGACCCGGACAACATCGTCGGCCTGTCGGTGTACGCGAAAGACTACTGGAATACCCACATGGGAAAAGCGACACCGGAATTGTATGAAGAGGCCTATCGGGAGTGGTTTGAATGACGGATAACAAGACATTTCGATGGGATATGGCGGCGGTTGTGGCGTTGTTGGCCATTGTGATCGCTGTATCCGGTTCTGGGATAGCCTGGTTATTAAAGGTAGAGCGGGAACTGGCTGTGAAGGTTAGTAGCAAGGATTTAAGCTCGGCCAAAAAAGAGCTGCGGAAGTACTGCGATGGCAAGTTTAAAGAGTGTGGCGATGATTTGACCACAATGAAAACCGAGCTGAACACCGACATCCGGGTCATCAATGAGAGGTTGAACGAGCCATGAAACTGGTCTGGACGCAGTTCCTTGGGGAGTTGCCCCAGATTGACCCGATGCTCCTGACAGCCCGACACTCGACCCGTGCCTGGAATATTAAGTTTCAGCGGGGGGACTTGCAGAGTCTGAAGAAACCGTCGTTTTATCGTGAAGCCAGAAACCCGATGGATCAGCTCAGTCTGTATCGGTTTGCCCCTGTGCCCGGTGATCCTGAGAGCGGCTGGATATTTGGCTGGGATACGGTGGTTGATTGCGTCCCTGGTCCTGTCGTGGGCAATAGCCAACATCTGACCTATTGGACAGGAGAGGGCGTGCCCAAGTACACCGATCACAGTATCGCGACCAATGATGTCGGCCCCTTGCCAGCCAACAGTTATGACCTGGGCGTTCCGCCACCGGAGTACGGTCCTCAGGTGGAGATCTATTTTGATTACCCGACTACGGGGGAGATCGCCTGGACGTGGCGTAAGCGCCTGATCTGGGCTTACAACAATCAGGCGGAGTTCCTGAGTCGTGTTCCACCCAATGCGAAAATAGCCTTGATACTCATCTTTAAACGGTTACGGGAGGATCCCCGATTTCCGGAACTGGTGGACAGGACAATCGAAGCGGCCAAAGACGCGCTGGTCAGACCAATGCCAGCAGACGATGAAGAGGAGGAACCGCCACCGGAAGAAGGAGAAGGAGAGGAAGGAGAAGAGGGTGAGGAAGAGGATCATCTTCCTGATTATGAAGAATACACCGTCGTTGATCGTGACTATGTTGTCACCTTTGTTCATCAGCTTGGTAGTCTACAAATGGAAGGTCCGCCCAGTGATCCCAGCCCGATCATCGGGGTGCCTGCGGGGCCTGGATGGGGTGTCAGGGTGTCTAATTTGCCCATGCCGCCAGCGGGTGACTACCCAATGGCGTTCAAACGAATCTACCGGCGATTGTATTCTGGCGGTGTCGTCCAGTTTGGCCTGGTGGCGGAAGTGGTGGCGCTGGAAGAAGAGTACATTGACATAATCCCCGACGCTGAAGTGCCGGGCGATCTGCTGGTCAGTACCTTCTGGGATCCTCCGCCGGAAGACATGCACAGTCTGGGTGTCCTGAGTAATGGCATTATGTTCGGTGCCAGAGACAATGACATCTGTATCTCGGAGCCTTATTTACCTCATGCCTGGAGTCCTTTCAGTCGCTATCCTGTGCCTCATTCCATCGTCGGCATGGGACAGGCTGACGGCAATATCGTTGCTGTCACTCTACGCAACCCCTATCTGGTAACGGGTGTTCAGCCCGGAGCGATGTCCACCATTGAATTGAAAATGGATCAGGGTTGTCTGGGCAAACGATCCATCGTATCCGGCAGTTTCGGTTGTTGTTTCGCCTCGCCGGATGGGCTGATACTGATCAGTGGTGGCGGATCGCAGGTGCTGACGGAGGGCATGTTTACCCGTAACCAGTGGCAGACTTTTAACCCAGCGTCGATGGTCAGCACCGTCAATGAGGATCTGTTGATCATCACCTTTACCCGACTGGATGAAAGTCAGGGCACTATGATCATTAACCCTCGTAACCTGCAGGCCGGTGTCCGGTTCACCAGTCAGGTGTTTACCGGTGCTCACCATGATGGATTGCTGGACAGCTTACTGGTTTATGACCCTGAACAGAGAGCCATTTGCCTTTGGGATGAAGGCGAAAAGCTCCCTTATACCTGGCGATCCAACCTGAACATTTTACCGGTGCCCGGCTGCATGACCGCCGCCAGAGTTGAGGCGGACAGCTATGAGGATTTAACGTTCAGTCTGTTCATTGATCAGGAACTGAAATACACCTGCCCGGTGAAAGATGACCGATTGTTCCGGCTCCCTGCCGGTTATCGTCACCGAACCGTGCAGGCCGAAATCAGCGGTACGGATCTGGTCAGAAAGGTGTGTTTGGCGGAATCTCCTTATGAGATCGAATAGGGTCAACCTGCAAAGGCCAAACCCCGGCCTGCTGAATGCTCCTCCTAACGCTGACCCATTGACCGGCCACTGGCAAAACCAGATGACGACCTCCATGCGTCAGGGTCTGGGGCAGAGTGGTGATCCCGCGGCCAAGTTCGTTACTTGGCATGACTTAGAAGACAATGGTTTCGCAAAATCATCAGGGCCTCTTGGGTCAGGTGGTTCCGGCGGGACAGGTGAAGGTCATGGCGGTTGGGAGCCGGTAGGCCCACCGGAAGAACCTCTGGACTTTTCTCCGCCGCCGCCTCTGGAGAACTTCGAGGCCAGTGGCGGGTTCACGGCCATTTATACCACCTGGGATAATCCGAAGCTCGTCTACTACTACCACATTGAAATTCATCGCTCGGCCACGGATGACTTAGGGTCCGCGGCTCTGATCGGCACCACCATGGCCAACATTTACGCGGATCAGGTGGGTTCTGATACCACCCTGTTCTACTACTGGGCCAGGATCGTTAAGGAGGTCGGCGGCGAGAATGTGATCGGCCCCTGGAACGCGACTGAGGGCACACCGGCTCAGGCGGCGGAAGACCCTGAATGGATCCTGGCACAGATCGAGGGCATGATCGACGAGACTCATCTGAACGATGAGTTGAGTGAAGAAATTGGCCGGATCGACACCATCGCCGTCGATGTCGATGAACTGGAAACCGGTCTGAGCAATGAGACGAAAGCCCGTCAGGAAGAAGATGAATCACTCTCCCTGAGGATTGATGCCAACGTCAGCCGGATCGACGACAACCAGGCATCTATTGTTGAAGAGTCAGGCACCAGAGCCACAGAAGATGAAGCACTGGCTGGCCAGATCACTACTCTGCAAGCGGAAGTAGACGACAACAGAGCCGCTATTCAAACCGAGTCAACCGTCCGGGCGACGGAAGATGAGGCACTGGCGGAGCAGATCAATACCGTACAGGTTGAGTTAGACGACGTATCCGGTTCGGTGGAAACCAACAGCTCGGCCATTGCGACGGTTGAGGATGACGTGACGGAGATCCGCACCGAGTACACCGTCAAACTGGACAGTGACGGTTATGTCGGTGGTTTCGGGCTGGTCAATGAAGACGAGACCATTACCGCCCTCTGGCGAGTGGATGTCTTCGGGGTGGGCGCACCAGGCAGTGAAGAACTGACCTTCGCCATCGACACTGAGCAGGACAGGGTGGTGATGTCCGGGGCGTATATTCAGGATGCCACTATTACCGATGCCCAGATCGGAGACCTGAGCGTCGATAAGTTAACAGGCGACACGGCCAATTTTGTGGAGGTCAATATTGCTGACGGGTCCATTACCAACGCTCATATTGGTAATTATATTCAGTCGGATAACTATGTAGCAGGAAGCACCGGCTGGCACCTGAATAAAGAAGGGTATTTTGAATGCAAAAACATTAATGCCAGAGGCCTGATAGAAGGCTCTGTTATAGAGGGATCGCTGATAGATGGCTCTCTTTTCATTGACCCAGAGACAGAAACGGTTGTCCCTACAGAGGCTGATACGGGCAATTATCCTCGTTACCTGACGTATTCAAATAATTATTCCTACAGCAATGCGATTACCGCTTATGACGGACGGGACGAAAGGACAGGTGATGACTACTGGGTGAGAACGGTTAAGTCTCCCATCCTGTCCTGCCCCATACATTCTGCAAGCTACACCGGTGCTGGTGATAACGGGATTATTTACCACGATCAGGAAAGGTTTGAGAAGCATAACCCTTACATTTACATTCATTCTAACGAGGGTAGCAGTTATGAGAATGACTGGTGTCAGGGAACTTGTGCCTATCAAGGTGATGAAAACCGGCAAATGAATCGGATGAGAATCTACTGCACCATCTTTAATCCTGGTCGTGAAGATTTACACCTGTACTTTGAGGCCACGCTGAACATCTGGAATTGTGAAGGTAATGACGGCCACGCCTGGCCTCAGTCAATGTCCGCACTAACCCAGGTCAATAAAGGGTTTACATTAACCTTTAAATATATCTGTCCACCGGGTCCCAGTGGTAGCTGTCATGGCAGAAACACTCCTTATTTTTATTTTCATATTGGTGGCTATCTTCCGGATAAATTTGGCCTGAACGATAAGGTTACTGCTCAGTTTTATTTTGAATGGAGAAGTGTTTATAACAGCGACAACCTAACGAGAAATTCTTATTTCAAGAAGGTGGTCATAGGCGGGGAAACACGGCGATGATGCAGAAGCAGTACACGAAGGACGTTGAGGCTTTGTGTCTTGACCGGAAGAGGGTTGCTGTTATTGGTTTCAGGGCGAATATCGACAGACTTATAGACCGCTTAATGTACGCCAAACATCTAAATCTGGTTACTTCAACCATTGTGAACTCTCCCGACCCGGAAACGGGTGATTTTGATATAGCCATTATCGTTACAGACTACCCCTATGAAGAACTGCCAGATAACCTGAGAAGGATCCGGCATGGTATTTTTTACTCTCAGGAAATGGCCGACATTCTTTTGCCCTCTGTGGAAGCCTTGAATCAAACCGACTGGATGGTGATCAGGGCGCTGGAACGAAAATATCTAGCAGACACCGAACTTAATAAAGAGCGAGAGTTGTTGAGGATCCAGGTTGACAGTGACATTACCGGGAAAGATGCCTTCTATGTTTAATGAACAACAACTCATCCGCTACTGGTTGAAAGACAACCAGGACGCTATCGCCCTCGCCAACGCCTACAGCAGCATCAGCCAGATTTGGGACGATTTATACGACGGCGATAAGCCGGTCAGTAAAGCCCAGATCAATACCATGATGATGCAGTCTTTGATTGAAATCCCGACCAATCCGTTTTTCATGCAGCACTACAACCAGCTGATGCCTGTCGTGCAACATTGCCTGATGACCTGGCTGGACGCCAACACGCTGGAAGAAATGGGTGATGAGCGAGACCTGCAGGTCAGTTACATCATCCGCAGTGTGACGACGGATCTGATCATCCATTTAGCGGGGCTGGTCGGGGGCAGTCTCTGGCGAAGACAGGCGGCTTTGGCGATTAGAAAGGCGATTTATCACGACAATGAGGATTTCACCACCTACCGTGATG